>MDTD01102259.1_pt1 | contig 11488 bp, 11 predicted proteins | sample 811221 | NCBI WGS metagenome assembly MDTD01 (sample SAMN05326646, study PRJNA326480) | marine metagenome | isolation source: seawater | place: Pacific Ocean: South West | collected 2011
AGGCAGCCCACCGACTTTCGCTTCAGCCCCAATCCCCTGTGGCACCTGAAGGCATGACGGTGATGAACCTCGTGCAGTTTGGTCGTCACCCACACCAGGGACTTTTCCAGCAATGGTCGGATCAGGATCAGCTGGCAGTCACTGAAGCACTGGAACTCACGCATCTGTCGAACCTGGCGTATCGTCGCCTGGATCAACTCTCAGGCGGGCAACGCCAACGCTGCTGGCTTGCCATGACGTTGGCGCAGCAGACGCCGTTGATGTTGCTCGATGAACCGACGAGTATGCTCGATCTTGGGCATCAGGTCGAAGTACTGAATCTGGTGCGCAAGATTGCCTCTGCCGGTGATCGGGCGTTTGTCATTGTGCTCCATGATTTGATTGCAGCAGCACAGTATGCCGACCAACTCATCACCATGCGCGATGGCAAGATCGTTCAAACCGGTCATCCCCGCGACATTATCACCCCGGAGTTAATCAAAGATCTTTACGATGTGGATGTGCGCATTCTGACATCACCGGATAACCAGACGCCGATCATCGTTGCTCGCCAGGAAGCTTTGGTTTAAATCGTCTCAACTTTGATACAAACAAAAACACCCGCAAGTTTGTCGGCCTGCGGGTGTTTGTTTTTTACATTCAGTTGTCAGTCATCGAACTGATTAAAGCATCACTTCATCATCACGCACGTGACGCTGACCGGAGGGCTTGTTCTCTACCAGGATGATCTGAGGCTTGGCTTCACCTGCTTCGTCCATACGACGCAGCAAACGTTCACGCATGACGGTTTTAACCTTCTCATGCGAGGCACACTCAATGAGATTGCAAAGCTCATAGGGATCGTGATGCAGGTCGTAGAGGAATGCTTCCTTGTATTGACTGGCGCCACCTTGGCCGTCTTCGGTTTCCGTGATCGATTCGACTGCATATTTCCAGCGCTTGGTGCGGACGGCACGGCCGATACCACTTTCAGAAATCTGCACGAAAATTTCTTCCTGCCAATCACGGGTTTGACCACGCAAAACAGGCATCAGTGAATGGCCCTGCATGGTTTCGGGAATTTCAATATCGCAGGCATCAAGCAGTGTCGGGGGCAGATCGACCAGTGAGACCACGCCCGGGAATGAACCCTTGCCTTCAAAGCCGGGACCTGAAAGCAGGGAGGGGACGCGAATGGAAGATTCGTGACAGCTGCGTTTGTACTCAGCGTTGCGGGTCTTGAAGTGACAGCCGTGATCGGAGATGAACATGACGATGGTGTTGTCCATGATTTCCAGTGATTTGAGCGTATCACAGATGCGGCCAAAGCCTTCGTCCAGGCGCTTGACCATCCCGTAGTATCCGCCCAGATGCTGCTGGGTGGTGCCACCGGTGACGTTGTAGGTGGGCGAGTCGGTTTGACCTTGCGTGGTAGACCAGGCAGGCAGGGCAGCGAGATCCGGGGGGGTCCACTTGCCGGTGTAACGTTCGCGGTAACCATCAGGAGCCGGATAGTCGTCCTTGTCATTCTGGTGATGCGGCTCGATGAAAGACATCATCAAGAAGAAGGGTTCGTCCTGGTGTTCATTGATGTAGCGAATGCCTGCATCGGCGACGGCATCACTGCGGTAACCGGGGAGCACGACTTCGTTATCATCATTGTCATAGAGAATGGTGCGGTATTCATCACGGCTGAATTCCATGGCTTCGACACCGAGCCAGTGTTGATAGCCACCACGCTTATCCTTGGGAACGATGCCACCGCCGGTGCGGTCATTGTGCTTGATCCCAGCTAGATGCCATTTGCCGATGTACCCGGTGTGATAACCCGCTTCGTTGAAACAGGTGGCCAGATTTTTACGGTCCGTGGGCAGAATAAATCCGTTACGCCAGACACCGGTGGTGGTGGCATACTGACCGGTCTGCAGACAGGAACGTGCAGGACCACAAACAGGTTGACAAGTGAAGCAGTTTGCCAAATGGGTTTGCTGCCTGGCCAGCCGGTCAAAGTTGGGCATCAGGTCCAGTGGGTTACCGTGTAGAGATGAACAATCCCAACGTTGCTGATCGGTGAAGAAGACAACGACATTGGGTTTCTTGGCTTGGGTGGACATGGTGAGCCTTTCATGATTTTTGGATACAACTGATTTTGCAATTCCAATGGTTTTGTGACTATAATGCTGACCTTCATTGCGGGTGTAACTCAATTGGCAGAGTGTCAGCCTTCCAAGCTGAATGTTGCCGGTTCGACCCCGGTCACCCGCTTTTTTCAGACTGTCATTTAAGACAACTCTGAGTCAAGCTTCAAACACCGATGCGCTGATACGTGTCGGTGTTTTTTTTGTTGGTCATCCGACGATACAAATCATGCAACCATCACCTTGGAAGCCATTTATTGTGGTGATTTGCCTGGCTGTCGCAATCGCTTTTTCGCAAGCGAAGTTGCCTTTTTGCTCAGATTCTTTTTCTTGATGATATCTTCAATTGAATAACCTGATCCGTCTGAGAACGTTTTTTGCTACTCTATTGGGATGGCTCAGACGCTCGGACAAATCAAGTTACTTCTAGAGAGCTTTGGCTTGCGTCCCAAGAAGCGCTTCGGCCAAAACTTTCTGCATGACGGCAACAAAATGCAGGCCATCCTCCAGGCGGGGGACCTCCAACCCGGAGAGTTGGTGCTGGAAGTCGGGGCAGGGACGGGTGCCCTGACAAGCCGACTTCTCGAAGCCGATGCCCGTGTGGTTGCAGTGGAAGTCGATCGTGATCTCTGGCCGATTCTTGAGCAGCAATTTGCAGGAGATGACCGTCTGACATTGGTCAAAGGCGATGTCCTTGAGAGCAAGCATCAGATCAATCCCGAGGTGGTCCGTGAGCTTGGCGATCAGCCTTTCAAACTCATCGCGAACTTGCCTTACAACGTCGCATCACCGTTGCTGATTAACCTGGTGACACAGTTTGAGCAGATGTCGCATGCCATTGTGATGGTTCAAAAGGAAGTCGGTGACCGCCTGGCAGCCAAACCCGGGAGCAAAGCCTACGGGCCAATGGGCATCATTGTCGGGGCGACCTGCGATGTTTCGGAGGTCTGCACACTGTCCCCGTCGTGTTTCTGGCCTGCCCCGAGTGTGCATTCGTCGGTGATTCTGCTGAAGCGCAAACCTGAGCCGGTGACCGATGACCTGCCAAAATTCACCGAGTTGGTTCATTTGCTGTTTGGCAAACGTCGCAAGCAACTTGGCGCTATCCTTGGACGGGATCAGGAGTTACCACAAGGAGTGGATCAAAAAATGCGTCCTGAGGTTTTGACTGTGGAACAACTTGCTGCCCTTGCGCGTATGTACCATTGAGTTCGCACTCAATTTTTGTAAGCTTAGGATGAGAAACCTGTCAGCATTTTATGATGGAGCATAAGCCGGATGCGCATTCTCCTTGCAATACCTGTCTACAACGAAGAGCGATACGTGACCAAGGTGCTTGATGAAGTCAGGCATTACACATCGGATATTCTGGTGATCGATGATGGTTCGTCGGACCAGACGCCGATGCTGTTGGCTCAGCAACCCGTGGATGTAATCCGCCATGCGACCAATCGTGGCTATGGCCAATCGATGATTGATGCGTTTCGCTGGTCATCCTGCTATCGTTATGACTGGGTGATCACCATGGACTGTGACGAGCAGCACGAGCCTGCATCGCTGCCGATGTTCTTCAAAGCCATCGAACAGGATGATGCCGATATCATCAGTGGAAGTCGTTATATGTCCGACTCGGCGACGGAAGATTTACCGCCTGCCGATCGCCGGAAGATCAACCAGATTATCACCGAGCAGATCAACGGCACGTTGGACCTCAAACTCACTGATGGTTTCTGTGGGTTTAAGGCATACCGTGTCAGTGCCATGCGCAAACTCCGTCTGTCAGAATCGGGCTATGCGTTCCCGCTACAATTCTGGGTTCAGGCGGTGGCCAATGATCTGGTGATTCGTGAAGTACCCATCAGCCTGATTTACAACGATCCGAATCGCAGCTTTGGTGGACCGTTGAATGACGCTGAAAAACGTCTGGCTCATTACCGTCAAGTCTTCGCCAAAGAACTCAAAGAATTTCCCGACCGTTTTGCCTGTGCTTGTGTTTGTAGTTGCAATGGCCAATCAGAAGGGTAATTTGTTCTCCCATGGCACCGAATCAAAATGCACGTTTTTATGCCGATCCCCTGATGATCCACTGGCATCCATCTGGTGCCGTTTCCGCTGCGGACCGTCAGGTCCTTGTTGATCTGGTCGCCTCCAATGCCGATCACCTGGGAACCGGGCGATTGAACATGGATGGCCCGATCATTGCCACCGGACACCAGGCGTGGTTCTGGCACCCGGGGATTCTTGCCAAGGACATGGCGATGGCCGAAGCCGCCCGATATCACGGCGGTGATATGCTTCATCTGGTCGTCGATCATGATGTCCATCCTGCCATGCAGATGCCGATCCCGATTCGCTTTGGGGCCGAGGTGATTGATCAGGAAGTCCAGTTGGCCAAGGTGCACGAGGACCTGCCCATTGCAAGCCAGGCGCCTGTGGATATCAAGCAGGTGCAGGACAATCTCTGGTATCTGAAACAGGAGCAGTCCGCATCACTGGGGCGTGCACTGTTGAACATGCCCTCCTGCTGCAATCTCGCTCAGCAGATTACGGTGATACTCACGCGATTGATGAAGCAGTGGGTAGGGGATGTGCCGGTGTTGTATTCGACGCAGTTACTTGAACTGCCCAGCGCTAAGCGATATGTGGATCAGATGCTTGATGATCCGCAATCCTGTGCACGCTGTTACAACAACGCGGTTAACGAAGTCCCCAATGCGGGGATCGCCCCCTTGTCCATGGAAATGGATCGCGTGGAGTTGCCTCTTTGGCTCATCCAATGGGGCAAGCCGCGAGCGCGTGTTTATGCCGACATAGCTGATGAACAGGCGATCATGGTCGACGAAGAAGGTAATCCCATTGACCGTTCTGAAGCCTTGCTCGCTCCCAAAGCCCTGTTTCTCTCAGCATTGATGCGCAGCATCGTCAGCCAACTCTTCATTCATGGCAAAGGTGGTGGCGTCTACGATCAGGTCACCGAAATCTGGTGGTCACAGTGGAACCAACCCGCATTAAACGCGCTTGCCATTGCCAGCGCGGACTTGTACATGCAGTGGGATGTCCCGCTCGCACACCAGGAAGATGTCGAACAAGCTGTCTGTCACTTGCATCATCTTCGACACAACATCGATCATTACACCGAGGTCGATCCCGAGTTAGCCAACATCAAAGCACAACTCATCGAACAACTCGCAGATCGACATGCAGACCGCAAGGAAAAGAAAGTCTGGTTCAAACAGTTGCATGCCATCAATGATCAGTTCTGTGAAGACCACGTAGAACTGCTCAACGATGCCTACAACAAACTCACGCGCGCCAAGCAGGGCATACGCAACCGAAAATTAGCATCACGTCGTGATTGGCCGTTTTTCCTGTATCCCGATCATCAACTCGAACATCTGCGATACATGGTCAAACAGGCCAACGAACACCGCACGCCTGCATAGCGTCGATCAATAAAAACATCCATCATCCGTCACTCCCGCGCGCCCGAAAGTTGGGCGTCCAGTGGAACTTGTAAGCGTCAACTGAATGCCACTGGATTCCCGCCTGCATGGAAATGACGAATTCATAGATCGATAACATACTGTCTATTTGAATTACACCGATTATGAAATTCCGAGAACCTCAAACCCAAAAAGCTTGCACGCCAGCAAGTCTGCGGTTTACCATAAGCAACATGTCCAAAGCCCACTATTACTCCGTCGTTTTCCTGACTGCGATTTGTCTGTGTTTAACATGCCATGCGCAGGATCAGGAACTGACTTACGACCATTGGTTCTCGCTGCGGCTGGGCGGTCAACCTGCGGGTTACTCCCACGAATCCTGCTCGTTTGATGCCGATGGCAATCTCATCACCCAATCCGATACGCAGATCAGCATGTCGCGCGGTCCCATGCCCATCACCATTCGCATCACTTCCGAGTTCGTGCAGACACCTCAAGGCAAACCCCTTCGTGGGCAGTCCAAGCAGGACATGAGCATCATGCAGGTGGTCCAAAGCTACAAGTACAATGATGACGGCTCGATCGAATTGACCAGCATGCAAAATGGACAGCGGATCACCAACAACATTCCCAAACCTGCCCAGGATTGGATGACGCCGATTCAGGCTCAGGCGTATGTCATGGATGAACTTGCCAAAGGCAAAAAGCAGATCAGCTTCTGGACGATTGATCCGACAGCAGGTCCGCAGCCGGTTCAGATCACCATGAAACATCTTGGGGAACAGAGTGTGGACGTGGTGGGCAAGACGATTCCTGCCATCGCATGGGACATGACGACGTCGATGATGGATGGCGTGGTGACGAAGGTTTGGACGGATGACAAATTGCTACCGGTCAAGACCAAGGTGACCCCCATGCCGGGGATGGAGCTGGAAGTGCTGCTGTCTGATCAGATGCTTGCCACACAGAAAGTCAATCCGCCGGAGTTACTGGTTTCGACGATGGTCACACCCAGCAGACCGCTACCGAATCCGCGTCAACTCAAGCATGCTGAGTACGAACTGCTCATCCAGACCGGGCAGGCTGCCGTCAAGCGCGATAGTCTGCTCCAGACCGCCAATCAGCAGGTTCAGTGGCTTGATAACAAGCGTGCGAAAGTGACCGTGGATGTCAATGCCGATCCACTGCCCAATGCCGATAAACCGGGCGAAAGTTTTCTGACAGCCACCGCTGTACTCAATCACAAGGACCCTGAGATTCAAAAGGCATTGGAACGTGCCCTGGGTCGGAATCTGGAGAACCTGCCGGTGATGCAGCGTGCCTTGCGGCTGCGCGAGTTTGTCAATCGCGAGATCAAGTCCAAGGATTTGTCGGTTGGTTTTGCCACCGCCAGTGAAGTCATCCGAACCAGGCAGGGTGATTGCACTGAACATGGGACGCTGCTCGCTGCGATGCTCCGTGGCGCCGGTGTACCCAGCCGTGTGGTCTCAGGGATGATTTACGTCGACGAATTTCTGGGTAACCGCAACATCTTCGGCTATCACATGTGGGCTCAAGCCTGGGTGGATGGCAAGTGGGTCGATCTGGATGCCACACTGCCCAACACGGTGTTTGATGCTGCACACATTGCCATGGTCGCCAGCGATACAGATTCGGGCAATACAATGAACGATCTGGTCAAACTCACGCCCCTGATTGGCCGATTAAAGATCAACGTGCTCAATGCACGCTGAAATATCAGTTTTTATTGCGATGATGTACGACTTGTCGTTTGTATTGACAGGTTCACTTGCATGACCGCTAGCAGTTTGAGTCATTGATTCATGAAAATCATCTCACTACCTCAATTCCCTGAACGTCAGTCGACAGCACACAAGGGAACGTTTAAAACGCTCTTCATCATCGGCGGACAAAGCAACATGATCGGCGCCCCGTCCTTGACGGCACGCTCGGCTTTACGAAGTGGCGCAGGATTGGTCAAGTTCATTGCTGATGAAAGCATTCTCACGAATCTATTGCTGCTTGAGTCCTCTGCAACCGGAGTTCCCATTTCCGATAAAGCGCGCAATCTCGAACGTGTGCTTACTGAAATTGATCCGGAAGATACTGGCGTTCTTGCAGTGGGACCGGGAATGGGGCGAACCCCACAAAGTCGAAATCGATTATCCAGTTTACTCACCAGCAATCGTCCGATGGTGCTTGATGCAGATGCCTTGAACCTGCTTGCAGAGACGGGGGAAAGACTCGAACCCGCTGCCAAGTGTCGCGTCCTCACGCCTCACCCCGGTGAATTTCGCCGTCTGGCTCAGGCGGTTGGGATTAACCATGATCCGGTGGATCCAGAGCAACGTGTCAAAGCTGCAACGGCATTGGCCAAGGTACATCATGCTGTGGTCGTACTCAAAGGCCATCAAACCGTCATCGCCAGCCGCACGCAATGCCACATCAATCACACCGGCAATGCTGCCCTGGCAACCGCAGGTAGTGGTGATGTACTCACCGGCTTGATCGCATCACTGATCACGCAAGGCCTGGATGGCTTTGCCGCTGCCACACTCGGTGCACACCTGCACGGCCTGGCAGCGGATCTCTGGGTGGCGGAAAATGGTCCGGTTGGATTGCTGGCACGGAACCTGGCTGACATGCTCCCCAAAGCAATTCGCCAATACCTGATGCAATCGTAAGTCAATCAAGAAACCAGATGGGGCGTGAGAATACCCCTGATACTGCTGGATAAAGCTGTGTGGATGTCAATCAATCCTGCGATTGACGCTTGTGCTTGTAGCGTTCACCCAGCCCCTGTTCCCAGCGGCCATGGTGCTTTGAGATCGGCAGGCTGCGGTATTCCGTCTGACAGTCGTAGCAGATCAGTGCAGGCTTCTTGAACAGGTAAATCAAGACATCAACCAAAATCACGACCACCGAGACAACAATCGCCGGGATAATCCACTTGTGATAAATCATGACCAGGCAAAACACGGCTGCCAAGGCAATACTCACCAGCGCCGTGATCTGCGGGAAGCTGTTACTGACATACATATCCTTGCAACCACACACCGGGCAGCGCTTGAGACATTTCTCGTCATCCACCGCACCGCTCCAGTCCAAAGCAATCTGATGCGATGGCTCACCGGGGAATTTGATCATCGCAGGTGGGGCAGCATCATCCGGAGTCTGGATGATCACCCGTTGCTGACTGTCTTTGGTTCGCAGTGTGATTTTCAACGCTTTATCCTGACCGTTAAGGCAAAATGGTATGCCGTCATTCTAGCGTGACTTGTCCGGCTGTGAAGTCATTATCGGCAACTTTCTCATCGATGCTACAATGTCTTTGACAATCAGAGCCTCAAGAGCAACAAGGAGAATCCCATGGCAGCGAAAAAAATACTCATGATCGTCGGCGATTTCGTGGAAGATTACGAAGTGATGGTTCCGTTTCAGATGCTGCTGATGGTCGGCCACACCGTGCATGCGGTCTGCCCGGATAAGCAGGATGGTGATCAGGTCCGCACTGCCATTCATGACTTTGAAGGCGATCAGACCTACACCGAAAAACCGGGACACAATTTCACGCTCAACGCCTCGTTCATCGATGTCAACGCAGCTGACTATGACGCATTGGTCATCCCCGGCGGACGTGCACCGGAATACATTCGTCTGAACAAGCGCGTGATCGAAATTGTCCAGGACTTCGCCAAAGCCGGCAAGCCCATCGCCGCCATCTGTCACGGTGCCCAGTTACTCGCCGCTGCCGAAGTGATTACCGGCAAGTCCTGTTCGGCTTACCCCGCATGCGCCCCGGAAGTCAACCGGGCAGGGGGCAACTGGGTGGAAGTTCCCATGGATCAGGCGCATGTCGATGGTCAATTCATTACCGCACCGGCATGGCCTGCCCATCCGGCATGGATCAAAGCGTTACTTGACGCACTTGGTACCAAAATTGAACTTTAAGTGTCATTATGTCCCAAACGCTCATCACACTTACCCGTAAACAGGTCCGCGCGGTGGATCGGATTGCCATGGAGCACTTTGCCATGCCCGGCGTGGTGCTCATGGAGAATGCCGGCCGCAATGCCGCGATGATCATCGCCCAGCAAATCAGCCCGTTGGATACTGTTGCCATCCTCTGTGGCTCTGGTAACAACGGTGGAGACGGTTACGTCATCGCGCGACACTTGACGAACATGGGCTTCAAAGCGCAGTTGGTCTGCGCCAAGTCCGTCGATGAACTGACCGGTGATGCTGCGATCAATGCTGCCATTGCCATGAAGATGCACATCCCCGTGATCGAGCTTGATCAACTCACGAGTGAACATGTCATCGTCGACGCCTTGCTGGGGACCGGTTTTCATGGTGATGTCCGTGAGTCCTTGTTGCCATACATTCAGGCGACGGAAAATAAAGCCATGGTCTTTGCCATCGACTTGCCCTCAGGGCTGGATTGTGATTCGGGGTTACCAGCAAACGCTGTCGTCAAAGCGGATCACACCATCACCTTCGTTGCCCGCAAACTCGGATTCGATCATGCTGATTCGCATGCGATCACTGGCAAGGTTCACGTGGTGGACATTGGCGTACCGACACAGGCGATTGAGATGGCGTTGGATATTCAGGATTAAAATCGCACCTAAGAAATACTGAAATCATTGATTGGCATCCGGCGTGCCAATGCCCGGCAGGTTGTATCTGGCTTTGGCATAGAAGTCGAAAATCATGTCATGCAGTTGGCCCACTGCAGGGATTTGATTGTCATTGACTTGGAGCGTGCGTGATTGATTGCCTAGTTTCAAGACCAATTCATGATGAACGTCTTTGGAGTTTTTGCGATCCTGCTTGCCCGAGAGGTTGGCGGTCAACAAGTTGGATTGGTTGATGAAAGATTCAATCGATTTGAGTTGCTGCGTGTTGAGCGTCATCACGGGTTTGGCATTTTTGGTGATGGCATCAAAGCCGCCACCAAATGACAATTGCCCGTTGGGTTCAAGTTCAAAATAGGAATAGCGTTTGTCGGTGGTCAATGACTGAAGCTTGATGACGATTTTCTGAACACCGGCGGGGGGCGTGGTCTGCGTCGATCGACAGGCAGGCAACAACAATGCCAGAACAGCAAGGCAAATCAGTGGGCGGGACAGTTGTGACATTTAATAACCTCGGTGCGATTCCATGGCATTTCCAGGCAATTCCCGGCCGGTGAATAAAATCAACTTATCCAGCAGGACCAACGTCGGCGGGGAATCTTTACCCGAGGTGACATAATGATTGGTTTTACCCCAACTGGTCAAGGTCACATGAATCAAGGGACGCTGGGGATCAGCAGGTGATTCGTGATTGAGAACTTTCTCAGCAAACGGGCTGGTGGGCTCAGCCATGAGATTGGCCTGCTGACAGACGGTGACGAGTTCCTGGAACTGACCATGTCGGAGTTTAAGGAAGCGTGAGGGGTAGTGGTCCAACGTGGCTTCATCACTCAGCGACAGGTGAAGATTGAAATTGGGTTGAAGCAGATACTTGCTGCGGATCAGGCGTTCGTTATCCGTTTGCAACTGGCCCTCAACATAAACCTCCAATGCAAAGTCCGGCGGACGATTGGCGATGCGCTGACGCTGGGCATCCACCTGCGAGTCGGCACAACCGCTGCACAAACAGACTGCCAGCAAACACATGACCGACAACACACTCCCAACAACACGCATTGATACACTCCTCATGAATGTCATTTGCTTGATTGTTTTGTCTTGGGTTTCATGACCCGCGTCTGAAAAATCAGGTTTCGGATTGGGCTGGCCGTTTAAAGTCCTTGGCCCAGTTCTGCCAGAGTCTTGGTTTGTGTCTGCCTAACCAGATCACCATGGCAGACCAGATCATCAGCAGGACGAATCCGAAAGTCAACTGGTTTTTCAGGGAATGGTTAATGGTACCCGATTCCAG
>MDTD01108182.1_pt1 | contig 11488 bp, 8 predicted proteins | sample 811221 | NCBI WGS metagenome assembly MDTD01 (sample SAMN05326646, study PRJNA326480) | marine metagenome | isolation source: seawater | place: Pacific Ocean: South West | collected 2011
CTGCTAATACTTCCTCCTGTCAAGGTGTATAAGGGACTCTCACCCTCAAGTGAACGCGCCCTGCCGGGCGCACTATAAAAAAGGCCATCCGGTTTCCCGGATGGCCTTAAGAGTCATGGACGTTAAGTCCGAAGAAGCTTAGTAAACGTAGGTACTTTCTTCTTCTGTGACTGGAGTCTTCAGCAGATCAGACTCAAGAACAGTCTTGAGACGGCTGTCACCAGCTTGATCGGCCTTGGCTTTGATGGTCCAGCGAATGGTTTCTTTTGGCTTGAGGACCGGATAAGCTGCAGCACGGACGGTTTTGCCGTCGACTGTAGTTTCCGTATCGCCAGAAGCAGATACCGGGCTGATCTCTGCCGGATAATTGGCCGTGATCTTGACGTTGGTATCCTGAGCTGTACCCTGGTTGGTGACTTCGATGACGTAGGTGGTTTCTTCGCCAGGAAGCAGTGGGTCAATGGTGTCGATCACTTCCAGCAACAAGGCTGGATGACCGATCCACTCGGTACAGGCGGAGGTCTCAGCCTTCAGGTTTTCTGCCGTCATGACAGAAGCCTGATTGCAGAGGTTACCTTTGACGATAGAAGTCAAGGTGAGTTTCAGGTTGGTGATTTCCTGACCAGCCTTAAGTTCCGGGAAGGTCCAAGTGGCGGTATTTTCGCTGATGGTGGCACCATTTGCACTGAGGATGGTAGTTCCTTCAGGTGGCGTATCGGTGACCACGACATTGGTCAGGTCGAGATCGCCAGGGTTATGGACGGAAATGGTGTATTCAGCCACTTTGCCGCAGTACTGCTGCTTGGTGCCGACTTTGCGGATCTGCAGAATCGGTTTGATGACGTTGGTGCAGGCATCGTCTGATACTTGAGAAGCATTGGACGAGGTCGCGGTCGCAGCATTGCAGACCTTACCACGTTTGGTAGCGGTGAAGGTAACCGGAATTTCCTTGCTGGCACCAGGCTCAAGGTCACCAACTTCTATGGTGAGTTCCTTGCTGCCGCTCTCATGGGTCAGACCCTCTGGAATGGCGTCGGTGACAACGATATTCTTGGCGGTGTAGGTACCGGTATTGCTGACCACAATGGTGTAGGTGACAGAATCATCCAGCAGGACGGATTCCGGGCCACTCTTTTCAATGGCCAAGGCAGGTTGACCGACCAGTGTGGTGCCACAAGCCAGCGGAATGGCAAATGCCTGGAGACAGTTGGTATAGGTGCCTTCAGAATCCGCACGGAGCGTCAAGGTAATCGTCTTCTGCTCGGAAGGCTCCATCATCGGGAATGCCCAGGTGAGTTTCCGGCCGTCCTGGGAGGAGGGCTTGGGATCGGTACTGACAAGGACAACACCTTCGGGCAATTCATCAATGATCAGGACATCGCCAATGCATTGCTTGGCAGTGACGACGATGGATGCTTCGAACTCAGTGCCAACAGAGGTATCTGCAGGCATGGATTTCTGAGCATTCAGCAGGTGTGTATCAATACCAGGACCACGATTGATCACCACACGGCGTGGCGGGGTCTTAGCATAAATGCGAAGTGGTTTGCCATTCAGGTCGGTGACATAGAGACCGAAATGAGCACGGCCCTGGCTGCCACGGGTGATGAGGTAATCCACGGCACCATCATTGGTGAGGGTAAGTTGCGTGGAAGCCCATTTGCCGGAAGAGGAACCTGTGACTGACTGGCCATTGAGGTAGAGCTTACCACCGGACTCAAGGTCATAGTTGTGCTCGATAACGTCCTTAAGCCCGGAAGGAACTTCGACGGTGACGCCTTCGGTGGTACCTTCTGGTTCAGAGGTGTGCATGGTGATGTCAAAGGCAAAGATGCGACCGGCATTAGGAGAAACGCCGACTTTGAACATGTTCATGGCAGCACCATTGAGGGCGCGGACGACAAGTTTGAAGTAAGCATAGCCATCAACAACTTCGGCCTGGCTGGCATTGAAAGGACCAAAGCCGAGCCAGTCGTTGGCATATTCTTTGCCGACGACATTCTGAGCCAGGACGGAACCGGCCTGGTTAGCTGTCGGACGGGCAGTCATGCTGCCAGTCAGAGCCCCAACACCACCGTAGATGGTGAAGTCGGTATCAATGACAGCACTGCGGAAGAGGGGGCGGACATGGGCTTCATGTTTGCCACCTGTTGCCGGATCGTAGACGTAGATCATAACATTGTTGGCCTGAGCAACCGGTATTTCAAAGAACAAGACCTGAATGGAATCGTCCTTACCGGCGGAGCGGGAGCCCCCGGGGCCAAAGACATAGAAATAATCCTGGGAGTCTTCTGAACCCGGAGCGATACGGGCCGGTCCGTCTGCCATGGCAAACTGGAGCCCGATCAACCAGGCAACTGCCAGGAATGCGATCTTTTTAAGTTGCTTCATAATTTCCTCTGAATGAATCGAAGGTTGCTGAAGGGAGAGGCTTGATGCGCTCTCCCTCAAAGCGGTGATTAGTAGACCTGGGTACTTTCTTCCTCAGTCACCGGAGTCTTCAACAGATCGGATCTGAGCTGAACCTTCAGACGGCTGTCGCCAGTCTGCTGAGCTTTCGCTTTGATCGTCCACTGGATAGCCTGCTTGGGAGCAAGAACCGGGTAGGCTTCGGTATTAACGGTCTTACCGTTGATGGTGGTTTTAGTATCACCGCCAGCTTCGATCGGGCTGATTTCTGCCGGGAAGTTAGCTGTAATATTGACGTTGGTGTCGGGAGCGGTACCCTGGTTGGTAACCTTGACGAGATAGCTTGTTTCTTCGTCAGGAAGCAGTGGGTCAACCGTATCAACCACTTCGATTAGCAGAGCTGGATGACCGGTCCAGAGGGTACAGGCGCTGGCAGATCCCGTAAGGCCTTCGGCGCTGGCAATGCTGGCTTTGTTGCAAAGCTCGCCGGATTGGGCTGATGTGAGGGTAAGGGTTTTGGAGACGCTGGCTTTGGAGGCGAGTTCGCCAACATTCCAGGTAGCGGTATTGCCATTGATGGTGGCGCCTTCAGCTTCCAGGATGCGGGTGCCAACTGGAGCATTATCGGTGATAACAACGTTGGTAAGGGTGACGTCGCCAGTGTTGGTCGCGGTGATGGTATAGGTGGCTTTCTTGCCGGCGTACTGCTTCTCGGTACCGGTTTTGACAATTTCGAGACCGCGTTCAACGACTGTGGTGCAAGCGTCATCAGTAGCCTGGGAGGTGTTGCTGCTGGTAGCAGTGGCAACGTTGCAATGCTTGCCACGGGCGGTCGCGGTAAGGGTGATGTTGACATCGCGGGATTCGCCGGGTGCCAGATCGCCAACCTCAAACGCCACAGTTTTCTGACCGGAGGAGTGTGTCATGCCTTCTGGGACGGTGTCGGTGATGACCACATTCTTGGCGATGTAAGAACCGGTATTGGAAACTTTGATCGCGTAAGTGACTTCAGAATTGATCAGAGCCTGCTCTGGACCACTCTTGACGATTTCCAATGCGGGTTTGCCAACCATGGTGCTGACACAGATCTTGGGCTCGGCGGATACTGTAGCACAGCCTTTGAGCTCGCCTTCGCCGGTTGGCTTGATGACAGCCATCAGCTCTTTTGATTCACCAGCGGCAAGATCGCCGATATTCCAAGTCAATGCGCTGCCGGATGTGGAAGCGGTGGGTTGGGTGCTGACCAGAGTGGCACCACTGGGAACTTCGTCTTTGACGACAACGTTGGTAACATCCTGTTGGGCAGTCACGGTCAGCGTGACAGTGAACTCTTCGCCAACAGCAACCTTGGCCGGCTGGGACTTGGCCAGGCTGACAAGATCAGTGGTGACCGACTGGGCCTGGACGCCAAGCGCCAGAACCATCGCGAGGGCAGAAGCCAAGCTTACAAAGCGGGACTTCAACCAATTGATTGGTTTTTGTTTCATCCGGATTCTCCTCCTAGTGTGTTTTGATTGACGAACAGCGAATTAAAGTCGTCGGTGTTTATTGGGCTTTACCCGGTTCTCTACAAAATCCATAAGCCAGCCACATTCATGCTTTTGAGATGGTTGAGCAGCACGATGTGGTTGGCTTTAAGTCCAGAAATTGTGGAAAAAGGGGGTAAAGGAAGGTTTATGCTTTGGTACTGTTTATCGGCAGTGTCAGGCAACTTAAACTACTTTGAGCCTGAGGCTACCTGACAATTGGCACTAAATCTACATAAAATAGGAGTTCAGTGCAAGGGAGAGCTGCCTTTTTTGAGGCTTTTGTTACGATAGAGAGGTAAGCTGGTCACTCAGCAGGGAGCTCAGGCTGGCGTTAAAGGTCGTTCACAGCACCTTTTCATCCACTTTGCCCATGCTATATTGCCAGCCGCATTTGGCAACTTTTGGAGGACCTACCTTAGATGAAAGCGTTGATCACTGGCGGTGCAGGCTTTGTCGGCAGCCACTTAAGCGAATACTTACTCGGCGAAGGCTGGCAGGTACAGATCATCGATGACCTCTCCACCGGGTCGCTGGACAACGTCCAGCACCTGATGGATCATGAGGATTTTTCATATGCCATCGATACCATCATGAATGAAACGGTGCTGGATCGACTCGCTTCCCGTTGCGACATTATTTTTCATCTGGCCGCTGCGGTGGGTGTGGAGTTGATCGTCAAGGAGCCGTTGCATACGATTCAGACCAATGTCGGTGGGACAGATGCGGTCTTGCGGGTTGCGGCCCGTTATCGGCGTCGGGTGCTGATCACCTCTACCTCTGAAGTTTATGGTAAAAGTGCGAATATTCCTTTCAGTGAAGAAGACGATACTGTCAGCGGCCCTACCATCAAGCAACGCTGGGCTTATGCCTGCTCCAAAGCAATCGACGAGTTTGCGGCGTTTGCGGCTGCGCGTGAGCATGGCATTCCAGTGCACGTCGTTCGCCTCTTCAATACCGTCGGTCCCCGGCAGACGGGACGTTATGGTATGGTGATCCCACGCTTTGTGCGCCAGGCATTGGCCAATGAACCGATCACGGTCTATGGCGACGGCAAGCAGAGCCGTTGTTTCGCCAATGTGTCTGATATTGTCGGAGCTCTGGTGAAACTGGTGCAATGTCAGGAGAGCGAAGGACAGGTCGTCAATCTCGGTTCCCAGGAAGAGATCTCCATTGCAGAACTGGCCGAACGGGTAAAAACTCAATTGAACAGCCAGTCCGAGATCATCTATATCCCCTACAATGAAGCATATGAAGCTGGGTTTGAGGATATGCTGCGGCGGGTGCCCTGCCTCGATAAGGCTAACCGCTTGATCGGCTATAAACCGACCATCAAGCTGAATGAGACGATCCAGCAAGTCGCTGATTTTGCCCGACTATGAGGCTGTATCCGCTTCCGGTCCTGATGACCTTGCCGCCGGATTGATGCATGACTACGTGCGTCTCCGGCAATGACCATTTTCAAGAACATTATTCTGTATTCGGAGACTCACCATCATGAGCACGCCAACCTACGATCCCGCCAGCATTGAGCCGAAATGGCAAGCCTTCTGGCTGGAAAACAAAACCTTTAAAGTTGAAGCTGATCCCGTCAAGCCCAAGTGCTACGTTCTGGATATGTTCCCATATCCCAGTGGTGCCGGTCTGCATGTTGGCCATCCAGAAGGCTATACAGCGACGGATATCTACTGCCGCTATAAGCGGATGAAGGGGTTCAGCGTGCTGCATCCGATGGGCTGGGACGCCTTTGGACTGCCAGCCGAGCAATACGCGATCAATACCGGGACGCATCCCGCGATTACCACTCAGAAGAATGTGGATAACTTCCGCCGTCAGATCCAGTCTCTGGGCTTTTCCTATGACTGGGACCGTGAAGTCAATACGACTGATCCGGCTTACTACAAGTGGACGCAATGGATCTTCCTGCAGCTCTACAAGAAGGGGCTGGCATACCTGGACGAAGTGCCGGTCAACTGGTGTCCCGCGCTGGGAACCGTGCTTGCCAACGAAGAGGTGATTAACGGTCGTTCTGAGCGTGGCGATCATCCCGTCATTCGCAAACCGATGAAGCAGTGGATGCTTAAGATTACCGAATATGCTGAGCGTTTGCTTGCAGATCTGGATGGGTTGGACTGGTCGGAAGGCATCAAGGAGATGCAGCGCAACTGGATCGGCAAATCCATTGGTGCCGATGTCGATTTTGAGGTTGCGGGTCACGACGCCAAACTCCGTATTTATACCACTCGGCCAGATACTCTGTTCGGAGCAACCTATATGGTGCTTGCTCCTGAGCATGCGCTTGTCAGTGTCATCACTACCCCGGATCAGAAGACTGCCGTTGAGGCCTATGTCGAGAAGGCCATCAACAAATCGGATATGGAGCGGCAGGAAGGTACCGAAAAGACCGGGGTCTTTACCGGGGCTTTTGGTATCAATCCGGTGAATGGCGAGCAAATTCCGATCTGGATCTCCGATTATGTCCTGTCGACCTACGGGCATGGGGCGATCATGGCTGTTCCTGCCCATGATGAACGCGATTTTGAGTTTGCCAAAAAGTTTGGCATTGAGGTCCGCACTATCAACGAGCCATCCAAGGCAGATGCTGAGGCTGCAGGTACTACGGTTGAGACCGTGCTTGCAGGTGATTACTGCTGGACGGGTGATGGCAGATCGATTCGCTCTGCTAATGATCTGGGCCTGGATATTAATGGTTGCGATGTCAAAACAGCGAAGGCGACGACGACTCGCTGGCTGGAAGAAAAAGGGCTTGGCAAAGAGGCCGTCAATTACAAACTTCGCGACTGGCTCTTCAGCCGCCAGCGCTACTGGGGTGAGCCATTCCCGATCATTCATTGTGACAGTTGCGGACACGTTGCTGCGGATGAAGCTGAGCTGCCGATCGTGCCGCCTGAAATGAGCGACTTCAAACCGTCGGGCGAAGCAGAACCTCCGTTGGCGAAAGCGAAGGAATGGGTCAGTGTGGCTTGCCCAGCTTGTGGAAAGCCCGCCACGCGTGAAACCAACACCATGCCGCAATGGGCGGGTTCCTGCTGGTATTATCTGCGTTATATCGATCCGACAAACAGCGAAAATGGTTGGGATGCGGAGCTCGAAAAATACTGGATGCCAGTCGACCTCTATGTAGGCGGCGCTGAGCATGCCGTTCTTCACCTGCTCTATGCACGCTTCTGGCACAAGGTGCTTTACGATATGGGCTTTGTGACGACGAAGGAACCGTTCCAGAAACTGGTCAATCAGGGGATGATTCTCGGCATTTCTTATCGCGATGGCCGGGGGGCGCTGGTTCCTTCGGATCTGGTTGTGGATGAATCCGGTGAGGTTATTGCTTCTGATCAGGACCTCGATAGCGAAAAGGTCTTTAGGCATAAGGAGACTGGCGAGGTACTCGCCCAGATGCCGGCTAAAATGTCAAAGTCCCTCAAGAATGTGGTCAATCCCGATGATATTTTGAAGGAATTTGGCGCTGATGCCTTCCGCCTTTACGAGATGTATATGGGCCCACTGCGGGATACCAAACCCTGGAACACGCAAGGTGTTAAGGGCGTGCATCGTTTCCTCTATCGCTCCTGGAGCATGATTGTCGGCAGTGAGAGTAAGCAGGTGACCATCAGTGACGTCGCTCTGACTCGTGATCAGGAGCGGGTGCTGCATCAGACCATCAAGAAGGTCGGAGAGGATATCGAGTCGATGAATAACTTCAACACTGGTATCAGCCAGTTGATGATTTTCATCAATGAGTTCTCCAAGCTGACAGAGCAGAATCGCGAGGCGATGGAGACCTTTGTCCTCCTGCTTGCACCTTTTGCTCCTCACATCGCAGAAGAGCTTTGGCAGTTCCTCGGTCATGAGCAGAGTCTGGCTAATGAGCCATGGCCTGCATACAGCGAAGATAAGCTTACGGTTGATGAAGTTGAAGTGCTGGTTCAGGTTCTGGGCAAGCCAAAAGCTCGTATCAACATGAGCCCTTCTCTGAAGCCAGATGAGATGCAGGCCATCGCTCTGGAAAATGAGGCCGTCAAGGCTGCCGTCGAAGGGAAGAAGATCGTCAAGGTGATTGCCGTTCCAGGCCGCCTTGTCAATATTGTTGCCAAGTAATCCAGCGTTTAACAGGTGATTATTCTTTAGCTTTCTTTGTATTGAAAGAGAGCTAAAGAATTGTTTCTGATAAAAACGTTATTACTTGATAAAACGTCCTAATCATATCATAATGTGCTGTCATGCCTTCCAGGGGTGGGAGGTGCTGTTGATAATCGCAGTTTTGCACAGATCCGGGAGGACGATATGGGCAAAAAACGGGTGTTGATTTGTGATGATCAGGATCGTTTCATAGAGCAGTTCAGAGAAAATCACTCAGACTATTTTGATATTATTTCCGTGCATGATGTAAGGCAGGTCATAGACGAACTGCATGGGATGAAAGTTTTGCCAGATGTGTTACTGCTTGATCTGTACCATCCTATACATGAGGATGCGGATTTTGAGGCCAGGCGGTTGAAGGCGGAGGAAGAGTTAAGCAAACTGAATGAACAGATTGATCGTACTAAAAAAGCAGTTAGTTTGCGCGACATGGCGGCCTTTAGGACTGGAAATCTTGGCAGATATTCGAAAAGAGTATTCTCCTCAAAAGCTACCTGTTGTTATCTTTTCACAGCGTGGATTGTTTCTACTTGATGATGAGCAGGTGCGTTCTGTTGAGGAGCAAAATGGGCATTGGTTACTCAAAAATCAGTTTGGCCCCAGAACGGAAAAGACACGTTTGGATAGAATAATGAGTTATGCGGGCCAGGCAAAGCCGTTATTGAATGCATATCGTCGGGCATTGGTTGCATCATGGGCGATATTTGCTGCGGTTGCGGTTTGCTGTGTCGCCCCCCTTGGACTGGGTGCCAAGGCATTAGGGGGAGTCATCGTGGGCGTAGTTGGTGGCTTATTGACCCATGTTGCAATTAAAACCTATGAGGATAGCAGGTCAAAATAGTCAGGATACAAGCTTGAGCTCAGTATGATTTAGGATCGGTCTTCTGGTTCTGCGGGAAACGGATGCAGGCGATCTGGCGATTTTCTGCCAGGGGCTGCAGTTTGGGGATGGCCTGACGGCAGGCGTCCTCACAGAAACTGCAGCGGGGATGGAAGGCACAGCCTTTTGGCAGATTGCCAGGATCGGCCACTTCACCTTCCAGGCCGAATGTCATAGGTTGATCCGGATCGGGATTGGGAACTGAGCGGAGCAGGGCCTGGGTATAGGGGTGTAAGGGATGGTTGAACAGCTGATCGGCTGTGGCCAGCTCAACAATGCGCCCGGCATACATGACTGCAATCCGATCACAGATGTGTTTGACCACGCTCAGGTCGTGGGCAATGAAAATCAGGGTAAGATCCATTTCCTGTTGCAGATCCTGCAGCAGGTTGATCACCTGAGCCTGCACCGAGACATCCAGAGCGGATACAGCTTCGTCGCAGATGACCAGTTTGGGATTCATAATGAGCGCTCTGGCAATGCCGATACGCTGTCGTTGGCCACCGCTGAAGGCATGGGGATAACGGGAACGATGCTCCGGTTTGAGGCCAACCTTGAGCAGCATGGAATTGACCCGATCAAGACGTTCCCGACGATTGCCAAGGTTGTGGATCACCAGAGGTTCCGCCACGATATCGCCGACGGTCATGCGGGGATTCAGGCTGGAGAACGGATCCTGGAAGATCATCTGGATATCCGTGCGTAACGGCTTGAGCTGATGTTCGGGTAGCTGTGCAAGATCCAACGTGTGCTCTCCCTGGCGAAACAGCACGTTGCCGCTCGTTGGTTTGAGCGCGCGCAGGATGCATCGCCCGGTGGTGGTCTTGCCGCAACCGGACTCGCCGACGAGACCCAGCGTTTCTCCTGCCATGAGATCGAACGAGATCTCATCGGCAGCTTTGACGACTCCTGTCTGGCGGTTGAAGAAACCTTTTTTGTAGATGGGAAAGTGCTTGCAGAGCTTTCGAACCTGCAGGATCGGCTGTTCAATCATGGCCAAACTCCTTCCTCAGATCCTGAGTACGCAGGCAGGCAGAAAAACGTTCACCACCCAGCCAGTCCAGGGTTACATCGTTTTGGTCGCATAACCCTTTCTTCGCAAAGGGACAGCGGGGGTGAAAGGCGCATCCCGGCGGTATGGCGGTCAGGCTGGGGACGCTGCCTGCTATTGAGGGCAGTTTTTCCTGATGCATGGCCAGACTTGGAAGGGATTTCAGCAGGCCAATGGTGTAGGGGTGGCATGGGATTTTCATCAGTTCCCGAACCGGCCCCTGTTCGACGATGCGCCCGAGATACATGACAGCGACTTCATCGGCCATCTGGGCAACGACTCCCAGATCGTGGGTAATCAGCAGGATGGAGGTGCCGAGTTCAGCCTGCAGGTCTTTCATCAGGCCCATGATCTGGGCCTGAATGGTTACATCAAGGGCGGTGGTCGGCTCATCGGCAATGAGAATTTCGGGATTGCAGACCAGCGCCATGGCGATAACGACGCGTTGGCGCATGCCGCCTGACATTTCGAAGGGATATTGGTCAATCCGTCGTTCTGGTCCGGGAATGCCTACTTTTCCCAACATGTCGATGGATCGTTGTCTGGCTTCTGCTTTACTGACTTTCTGGTGAGTCAGAATGGCTTCACACATCTGATTAGCCACGGTATGTACGGGGCTCAGGGCGGTCATGGGTTCCTGGAAAATCATGGCGATCCTGCCGCCACGGAGATCATACAGGCGCTGGTCCCGCTCACGGAGCGACGTAATGTCGATATGTGAGGCGTGGTCTGTATCTTTGGGATAGAATCGGATGGAGCCGCCAGTGATTTTTCCCGGCTTCTGAATGAGTTTCAGGATGGAGTAGCTGGTGACACTTTTACCGCAACCACTTTCGCCAACCACGGCTGTGATTTTCCCTCGCTTGAGCTTGAGACTGACGTCATTGACCGCGCGAACTTCTCCTTCTTCGGTGAAGAACGAGACGCGCAGGTTTTCGATTTCAAGAGCGTGTGGAGTTTGCATGGTCTGGAGATGCACCTACCTGGAAGAATAGGGATCGGCTGCATCGCGCAGGCCGTCCCCGAGAAAATTGAAACACATGACGGCCAGAATAATGGCTCCGACCGGGAGCAGGAGCCATGGGTAACTTTTGACGACCTGCATGCTCATGCAGTCCTGCAGCATGACACCCCAGCTGACGGTGGGGGCTTTGAGGCCGAGACCGAGGAAACTGAGGCTGGTTTCTCCCAGAATCATACCGGGAATGGTCAGGGTGAGGGAGACGATGATGTGACTGGTGAAGCCGGGAACGAGATGGCGAAAGAGGACGCGGGAGTGGCTGGCACCGAGCAGGCGGGCGGCAACGGCATAATCTTCTTCGCGCAATGAGAGGATTTTGCCGCGCACCACACGGGCCATGGAGGTCCAGCCCATGAGGGACAGGATGACGGTTATGCCGAGATAGACCTGCAGGTTGCTCCAGGTTCTGGGGAGTGCCGCACCGAGTGCGAGCCAGAGCGGCA
>MDTD01114452.1_pt1 | contig 11488 bp, 10 predicted proteins | sample 811221 | NCBI WGS metagenome assembly MDTD01 (sample SAMN05326646, study PRJNA326480) | marine metagenome | isolation source: seawater | place: Pacific Ocean: South West | collected 2011
GTTGGTGTTGGAACTGTTGCAGCAGGTGTTGCAAAGGCTAAATCCGATCACCTCACAATATCTGGTTACGAGGGTGGAACTGGAGCAAGCCCATTAACATCAATTAAGCATGCAGGTTCTCCATGGGAAATCGGGATTAGTGAAACCCATCAAACTTTGGTTCTCAACAAATTAAGAAATCGAATTACTGTTCAAGTAGACGGTGGGCTAAGGACCGGTAGAGATGTAATCATTGGGGCTTTACTTGGGGCTGATGAGTTCGGTTTTTCAACTGCACCACTAGTTGCATCCGGTTGTATCATGATGAGGAAGTGTCATTTAAATACCTGCCCAGTTGGCGTGGCAACACAGGATCCTGAGTTGAGAAAGAGGTTTACCGGTACACCTGAGCATGTCGTAAATTACTTCTTTTTTGTTGCAGAAGAAGTTAGAAAATACATGGCTGAAATGGGATTCAAGACATTCAACGAAATGATTGGTCAAAGCCAGATGCTTGATAAAAAGGATGTTATAGAGCAGTGGAAAGCGAAAGGAATAGATCTAAGTCGAATTCTTTACAAACCTGAAACCCTCAAAAATGAAAAAGTTTATAAAACTGAGACTCAAGACCATAATCTGGGGGGCGTATTGGATAATGAGCTTATTCGTCTCAGTGAGTCAGCAATCAAGTATCAAGAGCCAGTAATAATAGAAAAAGTAATAACCAATGTCGATAGGTCAACTGGCGCAATGCTATCAAATCAAATCGCTAAAAAATATGGTCACAGAGGGCTACCAGAGGATACTATACACTTAAAATTAACTGGTACCTCAGGTCAAAGTTTTGGAGCTTTTGTGTCACACGGAGTTAAAATCGAGCTAATTGGAGAGGCAAACGATTATGTGGGAAAAGGCTTATCAGGTGGAAAACTGATTATTTATCCGAATCCAAAATCAAAAATTAATCCAAACAAAAGTATGATTGTCGGCAATACCGTTCTCTATGGTGGTATCAGCGGTGAATGCTACTTTAGAGGGATAGCTGGGGAGCGTTTTGCCGTGAGGAATTCTGGTGCAATTGCAGTTGTTGAAGGAACAGGAGATCATGGCTGCGAATATATGACTGGCGGTTGTATAGTTATACTCGGTGAGACAGGAAGAAATTTCGCAGCTGGTATGTCAGGCGGTGTCGCCTATGTATTAGATGAATTTGATAGATTTACTGCTAGATGCAACCTATCAATGGTTGAACTTGAACCAATTATATCAGAAGATGATTTATTAGAGAGGCTTCAACATCAGGGGGGCGACCTTGAAACAAAGGGAAAAGTTGATATATTAAAGTCGATGACGAAATTTGATGCTGAAAGGATATACAAACTAGTTCAAAATCATTATAGTTATACAGGTTCTGATAAAGCAAAACAGATATTAGACAACTGGGATGAATTCCTACCCAAGTTTGTTAAAGTGATGCCAGTTGATTATAGACGGGCTTTGATTGAGATTGAAAAACAAAAACTTGAATTAGTGAAATAAGGCATTAGGCTCGAAAGGTTATTATATGGGAAAAGTTACCGGTTTTCTTGAAATTGACAGACATGACAGGAAATACAAGCCTGCTGCTGATAGAGTCAGGAATTTCAATGAGTTTGTAATTCCTCTCAGTGACTCCGAAACAAAAAAACAAGCTGCGAGATGTATGGACTGTGGTATTCCATTCTGTCATAACGGTTGTCCAGTAAACAATCAAATACCCGACTGGAATGATTTAGTATATACTGGGAATTGGGAACAGGCTGCGTCAAATCTTCATTCAACTAATAATTTTCCAGAATTTACTGGGAGAATTTGCCCTGCTCCGTGTGAGGCATCTTGTACGCTAAATATAACAGACGAGCCGGTGACAATTAAGACCGTCGAATGTGCTATCGTAGATAAGGCATGGCAAAATGGCTGGATAAGGCCAGTTATTGCCTCTGTTAAAACAGGAAAAAGAATAGCAATAATCGGTTCAGGACCAGCTGGACTTGCTGCTGCGCAACAGTTAGCCAGACAAGGGCATTCGGTTAGTGTATATGAGAAGAATTCAAAGGCTGGAGGGTTGTTAAGATATGGTATACCAGACTTCAAAATGGAAAAACACCATATTGATAGAAGGGTTGAACAAATGGAAGCCGAAGGAGTAAACTTCCATTTCGATAAAAATATTGGAGTAGATGTAAAATTTGCTGAAATTCAAGAAGATTATGATGCAATCATACTTACGGGTGGTTCAGAAAAGCCTCGTGACTTAACTATTGAAGGTAGAGATCTTGACGGTGTCCACTTCGCAATGGATTTTCTGCCTATGCAAAATAGGATAGTATCATATGAAATATCCGATAATGAACGTACAATATCAGCAAATGGTAAGCATGTAGTTGTAATTGGGGGAGGTGATACGGGGTCTGATTGCATTGGAACCTCTTTCAGACAAGGCGCTCTATCTGTAACACAATTAGAGATTATGCCAGAACCACCGGAAAAAGAAAATAAAGAACTGACTTGGCCATTTTGGCCGCTAAAGATGAGAACATCATCCAGTCAAGCTGAAGGTGCGGCTCGTGACTTTTCTGTATTAACCGAGAGTTTTAAGGGAATTGATGGGATGCTCACCGGCTTAAATTGTATAAAAGTAGATAATAATCTGAAAAAAGTTGAAAATTCTGAATTTGAGATAAGGGCTGATTTAGTCCTTTTAGCTATGGGGTTTGTCCACCCAATTTACGAAGGGCTGCTCAAAGAAACCGGTGTTGATCTTAATGATAGGGGAAATGTTCACGCAAATGATATAGATTATAAGACAAATATCGATAATATATTTGTTGCCGGAGATATGAGACGTGGGCAGTCTCTAGTAGTATGGGCGATACGAGAAGGAAGACAAGTAGCACATTCTGTCGATAAATTCCTTATGGGGCAAACCAAACTGCCAAGGTAATTCAATTAAACATTTTCTTGACTTTATTTTAATTGGGAAATAATAGTAACTAGGGAAAAAAATGAAAGTAAAGAACTCACTCAAATCACTAAAAAGTAGGCATCGTGCAAACAGAGTTGTGCGTCGCAAAGGTCGTCTTTATGTTATCAATAAAGTTAACAAGCGTTTCAAAGCAAGACAAGGTTAATTCTAAAACCAATGGGAGATCAATACCAAGATATTACCCAGCCCTACAATATAATTAAAAAGAAAAATACAAACACACTGCTTATTTGTGATCACGCATCTAACTTAATACCACCAAAATATGAAAACTTAGGTCTATCTGAGAAATTATTATCTGAGCATATTTCATATGATATTGGGGCCGCAGGGCTTACACGAAAAATGTGTAATTTAATGAATTCACAAGCTATACTATCAAATTTTTCACGCCTGCTAATTGATCCAAATAGATCAGTTGACGATCCCACATTGATAATGCGTTTTGCGGATAAATTCATAATACCCGGTAATAGGTATATTACTAATAATGACACAAGAATGAGAGTGAAAGAGTATTACAATCACTATCATAAAAAGATTGAGGACGTCATAACATCTTCATTGAATGATAACACTGTGCCGATATTGATTTCGATTCACTCGTTTACTCGTAAATTCAGGGATAAGATTAGACCATGGGAAATATCAATACTTTGGGACTCTGATGACAGAATATCAGCCCCACTTATCAATTACCTGGAATGTGATAATAAGTATGTTATCGGGAATAACCAGCCATATAAGGGTTATTTAAGAGGGGATACATTATATACACATGCGACATCCCGGGGATTACCACATGTCTTAATAGAAGTTAGGAATGACTTGATTGCAAATAATGACGGCCAAGAAACGATTGCAAATTACCTCTCAAAAAAATTAATGCAAGTAATTAATGCAAATAAAAGAAATCTTAGTAAAATAAAGCAATTTGGCACTAGATCTCATTAATGGAGGTAGTTATGACTAATGAGGAAAAGATTAAAGCCGAGGTTTTTGATAGGCTTGTCCTACATTTACAAGCGGATACAGAATTACAAAATATAGACTTGATGAAACTTGCAGGATTTTGCAGGAATTGTCTCGCAAAATGGTATATGGAAGCTTCAGCCAGTAAGGCATCTCCAATTGAATATGAGGATGCAAGGAAGGTCATTTATGGTATGCCATATGATGATTGGAAAAAAAAATATCAAAAGTGAGTGACTAAAAACTAATCAGAAGATTGCTTCGATACGTATATCTAAAGAGGTTATAATGCTACAGAAAAAAGTCGATAAATTACCAGAATGGGATCTTACAGATCTCTATGATGCACCAGAAAGTGCCAAATTCATATCGGATATGGAGCAATTGAAAAAAAGTGTTCAGAATTTTGAAGCAGAGTACAAAAAAAATATTCTTATCAAAAATTCATCAGACAGTGAGAATGTAAAAAGATTAAAAAAATCAATTGTTTTATATGAGGGTATTTTAAATGCAATGGGTAAATTATCTGGTTTTGCTACATTGCATCACGTGACAGCTACAAGTGACCCGAGTAGAACTAAGTTTTATGGTGATACACAAGTTAAAATTACCGAAATTTCTAATAAAATAATATTTTATGAGCTTGAGCTTAACAGCCTTCCAGAGGATATGATCGAAGTGTTATTGAATGACAAAGAATTGTCGCCTTATAGGTCTTGGTTCGAAAATATAAGAAAATATAAGCCCCATCAGCTGTCTGATGAAGTTGAACAAATATTTCACGACAAAAGCATGACCTCATTCTCAGCTTGGAACAGGTTATTTGACCAAACAATATCAAACATGAAGGTTGTTATTGATGGTGAGTCAAAGAGCTTAGAAGAAGCATTAAATTACCTTCTGTCGCCTCTAGAGAAAGACCGAAAAAATGCATTCTTAAGCGTAACAACAAAGCTAAAGGAAAATATTACACTATTTACACACATCATGAATACAATATGCCAAGATAAGTCAATATCAGATAAGTGGAGAAAATATAAATACCCACAGCAATCCCGACACCTTGCAAATAATATCGAACCAGAAGTTGTGGATGCATTGGTTAGTGCAGTAGAGCTTAACTATACAAATACGAGTCATAGGTATTACAAACTAAAGTCAGAAATCTTAGGTAAGAAGCATCTGGAGAGTTGGGACAGGAATGCCCCTTTACCAGACACGAAAACAAAAGAAATAAAATGGAGTGATGCAAAAGATATTGTAATTGAGGCTTATGATGAGTTTTCTCCTGATCTTGCAAAAATTGTTAAGAGATTCTTTGATGATAAATGGATTGACGCGAAAATAAGAGATGGAAAAGTTACTGGCGCGTTTGCTCATCCAGTGACAACTGATACTCATCCATACATACTCATGAATTATCAAGGAAAGCCGCGAGATGTAATGACCCTTGCTCACGAATTGGGTCATGGGATACATCAGGTATTGGCGTCAGACTTAGGACCACTTCTTTCTGACACACCACTGACTCTTGCTGAGACCGCAAGTGTCTTTGGCGAAATGCTAACATACAGAAAGCTCATAAAAAAAACTAAAAATGAATTTGAGCGAAAAGTTCTTTTAGCCTCTAAGATTGAAGACATGATTAATACTGTCATCAGGCAAATATCTTTCTATAAATTTGAGCAATTAGTTCATCAATCCAGAAAAGATGGGGAGCTCACTTCAGAAGATATAAATAATATTTGGTTGGAAACGCAAAAAAATAGTCTTGGTCCTTCAATTAAATTGGATAAACAGCATAAGTATCTATGGTCATATATACCTCATTTTATTCACAGCCCATTTTATGTTTATGCATACGCATTTGGCGATTGTTTGGTTAATTCTCTCTATTCAGTTTATGAGAGAGATCGACGCGGATTTGTTACAAAATATACGGACCTATTAGCTTCAGGTGGATCAAAGCATCACAAGGAATTGCTTCAACCATTTAACCTTGATGCCACTGATCCAAGCTTCTGGAATAATGGGATCTCTCTAATATCAGGAATGATAGATGATCTTGAGAAAATCTGCTAATGAACAACAAATTTACTGAAGAAAATAATTATACCAAAAGATTATCAAGGTATACGAGTGTTGGAAAAGAGTTTGGTAAATTTACTACAAAATTTCTCTTTAATACTATTATTTCCGAAAATAAATCTGAAAGAAATGCTTTGGCACTAAAAAATGCGCTTGGTACCCTCAAGGGTCCGCTTATGAAGATTGCGCAATTACTGTCTACCATTCCTGGTGCATTACCAGCAGAGTATTCAAATGAATTATCTCAGCTGCAAAGTATGGCCCCACCAATGGGTAAGGGGTTTGTGAGAAGGAGAATGATGAGTGAGCTTGGGACAAATTGGACTGATTCCTTCAGAAATTTTGATTATAGTCCTTTTGCCGCAGCTTCACTAGGTCAAGTTCATAAGGCTGTCACAAAAGAGGGTCGTGAGGTTGTTTGTAAGCTACAATATCCGGACATGAATTCAGCAGTAGAAGCGGACCTGAAGCAACTAGATGTGATATTTAAGATCAACAAAAATTTAGATCCAGCTATTGGTACTGATCAAATACGAAAAGAAATTGCTGAAAGGTTACGTGAAGAGCTCGATTATAAGCGTGAAGGAACTCATATGAAGCTATTCGGTGAGATACTTAAAGACTATGAAGACATTAGCATACCAAAATTGGTTGATGATCTTTGTACAGAAAAACTGCTTGTTATGACATATTTACACGGTGAACCCTTGATGGATTTTAAGAGCTCTACACAATCTGTGAGAAATAAGATTGCTGAGTGTCTATTTAGGGCATGGTGGATACCATTTGGACAGTATGGTGTAATTCATGGCGACCCACATCTTGGTAATTATTCAATAATTAAGAGAAAAAATGATGTATTGGGCATTAACCTGCTTGATTTTGGTTGCGTAAGGAGGTTTCACCCAGATTTTGTAGAAGGGGTAATTAATTTATATGATGGATTGAAATACAATAATCAGCAACTAGTGATTAGCTCTTATGAAAAGTGGGGATTTAAGAACTTAAATAGAGAATTGATCGATATCTTAAATATTTGGGCTAATTTTATTTACGGTCCACTGCTTGATAACAGAAAGAGAACAGTTGCAGACGGTACAGAACCCGAGCTTTATGGACGAAAAGAGGCTTTCAATGTTTACCAAGCCCTAAAAGACATAGGTCCCGTTGAAATACCAAGGGAGTTCGTTTTTATGGATAGAGCCGCGATTGGTCTTGGATCTGTTTTTCTTCATCTAAACGCGAATTTAAATTTGCATGATTTATTTGAAGAAGCGATCGACAATTTTAGTTCGGAAAAGCTATCAAAGAGACAAGCAAAAATTTTTAAGAAAACAGGTGTTGATTATGGTAGTTGATCATCATTTTACCCTTGAAAATCGGGCATATTTTGTTTAAATATAAAACATAAAAATTTAACTTTAGTTGGAAAACATAAATGGATTATGAAGAACACAATAAAACTTATAATGGTTTTATAAAGTTCACAAAATACACAACAATTCTCGTTATCCTAATCTTAGTTTTTCTTTTAGTCTTCGTATATTAATTCGTTAAATATAATGCAAATTTCCGTATTAACCGAGTATGATCAATTAGAAACAAGAGTGGCTTTGTCGCCAGATACGGTAAAAAAACTTGTTTCAAAGGGACTAAACGTCATAATACAATCTGGCTGTGGACAGCAATCAAATTATTCGGACCAGCAGTATGAAAATGCCGGCGCAACAGTAACAAGAACAATAAGCGATAAAGTACTTAGCTCTGATATTTTAGTTACAGTAAAAAGACCAGATAGTAAAATTCTCGCAAAATTAAATAAAAGTGCGATTGTAATTGGTCAAATGGACCCCTACGTAAGCCCAGCCGAGATGGATGAGTTTGCGAAGCATGGACATCAGCTTTTTTCCATGGAACTAATGCCCCGTATCACAAGGGCTCAGTCTATGGACGTACTGTCATCTCAATCGAATTTAGCTGGATACAAAGCAGTTATTGATAGTACAGCAGAATATAAAAAAGCAATTCCAATGATGATGACGGCAGCTGGGACTATTGCACCAGCAAAAATTTTTATAATGGGTGTGGGGGTAGCTGGGCTCCAAGCGATTGCGACTGCGAGGCGGTTGGGTGGTATTGTTACCGCTACGGATGTTAGGCCAGCTACAAAAGAGCAGGTAGAGTCACTCGGAGCCAAATTTATTGCTGTTGAAGATGAAGAGTTTAAGGCTGCTGAAACTGCTGCAGGTTATGCGAAAGAGATGTCAAAAGAGTATCAGGAAAAGCAAAGCCAGCTTGTTTCAGAACATATTAAGAACCAAGATATTGTTATCACCACCGCATTAATACCGGGAAGAAAAGCTCCAATACTCATCACCAAAAAAATGGTTGAAACAATGAAAGAGGGTTCTGTTATCGCTGATCTTGCGACAGAGAGAGGAGGTAATGTAGAAATTGCTCAGCCTGGAAAAAATACCATACATAACGGAGTTACGATATTGGGAACTGAGAATTTCGCGAGGCTACTACCAACGGATGCATCAAATTTATATGCGCAGAACGTATTGAAGTTTTTAGATGAAATAATTGATTATGAAAATCGGCAATTATCAATAAATTATGATGACGAAATAATAAATGGTATTCTAATATCAAGGGGTGGTAAGTTAATGCATTCAATGTATCAGAAGGGAGAATAATTATGGCTGTCGAAAAGACAATGACGGATATCGTAGATATGGCACATAATGTTGGATTAATGGGAACAGTTGATCCACTAATGTATAAATTTGCAATATTTATTCTTGCTATTTTTATTGGCTATTATGTGATTTGGAGTGTAACACCTGCCTTACACACACCACTCATGTCGGTAACAAATGCCATCTCGTCTGTTATAATTGTCGGCGCACTTTTGTCGCTTGGCGCAGAATTTATTGAGGGTCAGACAAGCCTTACAAATTTCTATATTGCAAAGGGCTTTGGTTTCGTCGCGCTAATACTTGCATCTATCAATATTTTTGGTGGCTTCTTTGTTACATATCGGATGCTATCAATGTATAAAAAGAAGGTAAAATAACGTGTCTGCTAATTTAATTTCATTCTTATATTTAGTTTCCGGAATATTTTTTATTTTAGCCCTCAGGGGATTATCGAATCCTGAGTCTGCAAGAATGGGAAACTATTTTGGAATTACAGGTATGATAATAGCGGCGCTGACAACACTCTTTATATCACCTCCATTTGGTTTGGATTTACTATTACTTTTGGGGGGTCTATTAATTGGTGGTACAATTGGTCTGGTTATTGCGAAGAAGATAGCCATGACTGCTATGCCACAACTTGTTGCCGCATTTCACTCACTGGTTGGCTTAGCTGCTGTACTGGTTGCATCTGCTGCATTATACGTTCCTTCATCAATGGGCATAGGCACAGTTGGCGATATTCATCTTGCAAGCTTAATCGAGATGGGCCTTGGTGTAATAATTGGTGCAATAACTTTCTCAGGATCAATCATTGCATTCCTTAAACTACAAGGATTAATGTCAGGATCACCAATTGTATTTCCAAAGCAACACCTCTTAAATCTTCTTATAGCGATCTCCATACTATCTCTTCTTGTTGTGTTTACTATGACTGAGTCTCATACAATTTATTGGACTATCGTATTATTATCATTTCTTATTGGGTTCTTGATTATCATACCAATCGGGGGTGCGGATATGCCTGTTGTTGTATCAATGCTTAACTCATATTCGGGTTGGGCTGCTGCAGGTATTGGATTCACTCTAGGAAATATAGCCCTTATCATAACAGGCGCTCTTGTAGGTTCATCAGGCGCAATATTATCATACATTATGTGTAAAGGAATGAACCGGTCATTTTTCAATGTGATACTCGGTGGCTTTGGTGGTGAAACATCATCAGCAAGTGGAGGCAGTACAGAAAATCGACCGGTGAAGCAGGGTTCTGCCGATGACGCAGCATTTATTATGAAAAATGCTGGCTCTGTAATAATCGTGCCAGGATACGGAATGGCAGTAGCGCAGGCACAACACGCACTTCGTGAAATGGTTGATATGCTAAAAGAAGCAGGGGTAAGTGTGTCTTATGCCATTCACCCGGTTGCCGGAAGAATGCCGGGTCACATGAATGTCTTGCTAGCTGAAGCTCAGGTGCCATATGACGAAGTATTTGAATTAGAGGATATAAATTCTCAGTTCAGTCAAACTGATGTTACTTTTGTCATTGGTGCAAATGATGTTACAAACCCTGCAGCAAAAACTGATACTACTAGCCCTATCTATGGAATGCCTATCTTGGATGTTGAGAAGTCAGGAACAATTTTATTCTTAAAAAGATCACTAGCCTCAGGATACGCTGGTGTCGAAAACGAATTATTTTTTAGGGATAACACAATGATGTTATTTGGTGATGCCAAGAAAATGGTTGAGGATATAGTTAAGGCCTTCTAACCCGTTTTATTTTTATTAATTCCTTTTTTGCTCTAGCGTTATTACGTTGCTTGGATAAAATTTTTTCATAATCAATTATAGCATCTTCAATCTTATTCAAATTCTTGAGGACGTCCGCCCTGATAAACAGTGCAGGTACTAAGCTTGGATCGTAGTTAAGCACTTGATTCAGGTCATCTAATGCATTGTGAAGTCTATTTAGCTGATGGTAGGATAAGGACCTATAGTATAAAGCGGTAACATTATTTGGCTTTAGACTTATTGAGAAGTCAAAATCTTGAATCGCTTCAGCGTGCAATTTGTATCTTTGTTTAATTTTTCCTCGCATCTCGTAAGCTAAGAAATTTTTCTCGTTATATTTAATTGCATTATCTAAATCACCCAATGCTAATTTTGAGTTATTGATGTCATCGTAGTAGATGGCTCTATTATAGTATGCCTTTGAATAATAGGGGTTTATGTTTAATGACATATCAAAATCATCTAAAGCTTGGTCGAAGTTGCCCAATGAATACTGGGCCTCTCCTCTGTAATTGTAAGCTTCGTATGCCTCTGGATCCGTGCTCAGTATAATAGTAAAGGTATTAATTGCATCGGTGAAATTACTCTGCCGCATATACTCCTTGCCCAATAATAAATACAGATCTAAATTTTCCTCATCATTATGCAACGCTGATTTTATTGATAAAATACTTTTCTCACTGCTATCGCTTTGGGGGTAAACTGAGTTTGTGTGGCTTTTTGGGGTCAGATTGTTGGTTGTTGCGCACCCGGTCAAGACGATTAAAACGTAAATGAGTAAGATAATTTTTTTTTTGGTCATATAATAGCAACGTACCTAATTTAATAGGTTCCAATCAATAAATTTCACTATTATAGTATAATGAGGGGGTGTTAATATCTATTTAAAAAATACTTGAACCATCTCGGAGTAGTTTTTTTCTTGCAA
>MDTD01191185.1_pt1 | contig 11487 bp, 14 predicted proteins | sample 811221 | NCBI WGS metagenome assembly MDTD01 (sample SAMN05326646, study PRJNA326480) | marine metagenome | isolation source: seawater | place: Pacific Ocean: South West | collected 2011
GATGCTGATGCAGATATTATGGGTGATTATAGTTTTGACTTTATTCCACCAATGAGTAAAAGAAAAAATACGACATATGTATGGAGTGCTAGAAATCCTGTAAATGGATTAGAGTATGGTTATGGTGGTGTTAAACTATTTCCAAAAGTTCAGTTATTAGAACTAGGACATGAACTACCTGATTATACAACTGGTGTTTCCTTTTATCAACCTATCGCAGATGTATCAAACATTACAAGATTTAATAAAGATCCCTACAGAACTTGGAGAAGTGCATTCCGTGAATGTGTTAAATTAGCAAGTTCTGTGAATCCAAATCAAAAACAAAAAGAAACAGACGAAAGATTAGAAACATGGTGTACCAAAGATGTTGGTGCTCGGTTTGGTCGATATTGTCTAAAAGGTGCCTTAGAAGGTAAAGCATACGGACTAGAAAATAAAGGTGACACAGAAGCATTAAGCAAAATTAATGATTTTGAATGGTTACGTGAACAGTTTGTTGCTAGTATGAAAAAAAGAGTAACTGACAAATAAATGTTAAAATGGTTTCGAAATTCAATCCATCACTTAAAAATAGAAACAGGTTGGGGCTACTTCTATCACTTATGGCATAGCCTTTGTAATAGCTGGGCTTTAATTGTTATAGCATTTAAAAGTGTGGTACATGGTTTATTTCCTTGGATATGGAAATCAGATGCACCAAAAGGAGTTATTCGAATGTACCATCAGATTATGAGAATAGAACATATTGCAAAGATGGATAAACTTAGAAAGATACCAAAAGATGAAAGATATGAATCCAATAAACCTATTGACCCTGTTGAATAGTTATGGTGACATAATACAACTAAATCAAAAACTAGATACAAAAACAATCATTGAAGAGTTAGAAAAACTTGAATGGGAACAAGGACCAAATGGTAAAAAAGGTATTAATCTTACAGGTCCTGAAAAAGGTTTAGGACTTAACGATAAAAATAAACACGACAAAGATCAGCCTCTAAATGAAAATTTATTAAAATGTCCTTCCTTATATGATTTTTTTAAGCAGTGGTCAAATTTAGCAAGATGTAGAGCAGTAAAACTAGAATCAGGTAGTTTTTTTACTATGCATAGAGACGCATTTAGATTTAATCCACAAATTAGAATCTTTGTACCACTCAATAAAACAGAAATACACCAATGGAATTTTTTATATGATACTCAACGTGTAGAATTCAAACCAGGAGTTCCTTACGTGTTAAATACTCGTAAGCAACATGGAAGTTTCGCTATGGAAGGTGGAATATATCATATATTAATGAGTTTATATCTAACTGAAGATAATCTTAAAACTATCATAAACTCATTACCAAATTGTAAGGAAAGATAATGAAAGAAAAAACAGATAAAAATTATTATAGTGGAGAAAAAATTGACGATTTAGTTGACGCAGTTAAAAAAGCTGATCATAAAAAACAAGAAGGTGTGACGCAAGAAGATGAATCATACGAAAAAGTAATGTATAGTGATGAGCAGATGGAAAAACATAAAACTATGGACAACATCTTTAAAGTAGATGGAGTTCCAAGTAGATGGGAACATAATAAGTTACGTGCTAATTGGCATTTTAATCCATTTGGTGATCCTAATGAAGAAACATTTGTTGTACCTTGTAGATTTGAGGGAGATTTTGAACCAGCAGTTAGATACGCAATAGAAAATTCAAAAGAAATGACTATAGGAAACTATAGAAATAGAAATTTAAGTAAACAAGATAAAGACCTACATGATGGCGAGATACAAGACGTTTTAAATGCATCTGGTAAAGATGATGTAAGCAGTATGTATCATGACATGGTAGTGAGAAGTAGATTTAAAGAAGGTGAGGAGAATTATTATGCTCAACGTAATCCTGCTCCAGAATATGCAATACTATTGAGAATAATTGACGAACTAGAAGTAGAAGTTCACCAGTCAAGAATGCATATACAAAAATTAGGGCAAGTTACTCCTATACATATTGATCAACAAATGAGATATGCAAGACCAGGTTGGCGTAAAGTTTGGACTGATGCAGGTGCAGATAAAAATCCTTTAAAATTAAGAAGATTCCTAGTTCACTTACAAGATTGGGATTATGGTCATGTATGGCAATTTGGTAATACCTACCATCAAGGATATAAAGCAGGTACTTGTATAACTTATGATTGGTGTAATATGCCTCATGGTACAGCCAACTTTGGATTTACTCCAAGAGTAACATTTCAGTTCACAGGATTTGTAAGTGAAAAAGTACAACATATGATTGATAACCCAGACCCTAACAGAATTATAAAAGTATGACCATAGAAAAAGACTTTCCAGATAAACAAGATCCACGATATTATTATAAACAAACACTAAGACCAGAAAAACAAATAAGAGAACCAAATACTATTACAAAGTATTACGGAAGGCACGATACTGGAAATAGGTGTAAAGTAGGAGAAGGTGGATCAGATCATTTTACGCATGGTGCTATACAAGAACTTGATTGGGAAAACGATCCTAAATTAGACTTCAGTTATGAATGGAATAAGTATGGGTATAGAGGACCTGATGATTTAACCAATGTAGGAATATTATTTGCAGGATCGAGTCTATTATTAGGTACTGGTGTTCCATATAAATTATCAATACCATATTTGGTTTCAAAAAGACTTGGTTTAAATCATTTTAATTTAAGTGACTTTGATACACTTACTGACATGGCAGATAAATTATTTGACTTGACAAATTTAGATCCAAAATATATAATACTAAATGACTTCTGGGGTATAAATGACACTAATTGGCTTATGCGTTATTGGATACCAAAAGAAAAAGATAAAAAAATAATAAAAGAAGTCAGAGAAACATTTAAAAACAGTAATGGTAAAATATTTAAAATGTTTGAACTAGCATTAAAACAAAAATTTCCTAATTCGAAGTACTTTATGTTACAACCAAATGAAAGAAGAAAACATTGGTTTTATGATTATGAACCAAAAGATATTAAATCAATATATTATACACAAGAAGAAATGATAGACTTAGGTAGAGATCAAACACACCCAGGACCAAAAACACACGAATATTTAACCAATAAGATTATAGAAGAATTAAACAATGGATAACGCATTTTTATTACCAGCGGCCTTATTTCCTGCAATACCGTTAATGATGATATCATTTGGTAACAGGTATATGTCAATGGCATCACTCATTAGAAAAATACATGATGAACTGATGCATAAAAAGTTAACAAAGAAAGATAAGGAAACAAATAGATATCTAAAGCAAATTGATATCTTAAAAAAAAGATTAAGATTAAACAAAGCCACATCAACATTGGCATCGATAGCATTTATTGCTAACTTGGTAGCGATGTATTTTGTTTATACAAATGATATGTTTATGTTTGCTACTATGTTTGTTGGCAGTTTAATTGCATTTGGTATAAGTTTAATATTGTACATTATTGAATTACAATTATCAACTACCGCATTGGACACACACTTACAAGATTTAGAGGACTTATAATGTATCAAGGTGAAGACTTAATTATAGTAACAGGAGCTCCAGGATCAAGATGGAGTGGAGTGATACGTTTGTTAAGTCTCATATGTAAAGAAATTAATATAAGTGATAATACGGCCAGACGTGTTTATGAGAAGAGAGATGCTCAAGGTAAAGTAATTGGTTGGCACAGAGGTGCCTATTGGGGACCACATAATCAATATGGACATAAATTTGATAAACTTAACACACTATCTAAAGAAGAAGTGTTACAAGAATTTAAAAAGCCATTTAAAGATTGGGATAGTGGAAAGAAGATTATTAAAAGTCACTGGTTTGCATATCATCTACCACAACTAAAACAAATGTTTCCAAAAGCCACTATGTGGTCATTTTTTGAAGAAGATAAAGAATGTTTTGAATGGTGGCATCATGTAGGTGGTTGGGATATATACTTTCCGAACTATACTTGGTATGTTAATGACGAAAGAATGATGCAACAAATTGGCATAGAAAATAGTAATATAAAAGATTTCTTTAAATTAAAACGTTATACTGGTTGGAAAGAAGCAGTAACTGAATTGGGTTTATCTACAGATATAAGAACTATATCAGAAGTAATTGAACTTGACCCAGATTTTGATAAAATACATAAAAATGATAAAGCAGAAGTTTATAATGCTTTTTTAGATGATATGTTTAGTAGAAAAAAGATGGGTATTATAACTTCTTAGAGTGTTGTTCGTATACAGTCTTAACTTTCTTAACAAATTGTTTTGAATTACATTGTATCTTAGCACCTGGGTGTAATGGTCTTGGCCAATTACCTATCTTAACCCAACAATAACCATCACTTTCATTATTTAATATAGGAATAAATTCTTCATCTACAGTAACAACAAAACTATGGTATATAAATTTTTTATTAGGACTTGTAAATTTATTGATAGGAATAACTTTTTTAATATCAGGAACTAATCCTAGTTCTTCTTCAATTTCTCTATACAAAGTATCAATTGGTTTTTCATTAGTATCTGACTTGCCACCAAAGAAACCCCACGTTCTAGGGTGGTTAACTTCTCCACTACGGTGTTGAAGCATAACTCTTCCTGTATCGGTGCTTAAGAAAATACATCCTGCGGCTGTAATCATATTATTTTTAATATCCAATGTGAACAATCATCGTGTGGGTCGTCACAATTACAGGTAAAGTCTCCAGTATCCAGCATTATAAATTCCTTCATAACTGTTTACCCATTCCGTGCCATTCCATTCTAATTGATCACTACTTGATAAATTTGTAACGTATTGTGTATCACTTACATTACTACTATCAAAAGTAACTGTCCAACTAGTACCGTTATATTCTATTATGTCATATTTGTTAGCTACTAACCCACCCCATATTGGTGTTGTAGGAATAGGATTAATTATTATATAACGTTGTCCGGTTGTAGGAGCAGGAACCGTTCCGTCCCCAGGGTAATTAATTGATGGATCTAAAATAGCATTTACGGCATTTAGTGTATTAGTAGGTAAAGTTGAAGGATCAATATCTACAGTAAGTAAATTTGGATCACTTACGTGTTCGTCTAAACGTCCTATGATATCTTCATCTTTTTCTCCTGGATCTTTTGATTTTCTAAGTCTTAACTGACTTATGCCAGGTCTTAATTTACCAAATGGAGTAAGCTCATTAGCCCAATTTAGTACATTTCCATTATCGTCTAAATTACTGCCGTTTGCATTCAGCAATTGAAGTTTACCATCTTCGTATTTTACTTTTCTGTCTTCGTAAGTTACAACTGTATATTGTAAAGTTTCATTATTAAATGGTTGTTCAGCTCTAAATGCATCTAAATTTTCATCATCTAGGTTATAAAGTTCACTTATAATTGTGTGAATTAGTTTTTGTTGTTTTACCTTTGCAGGTGGATTTATATAAACTGGTATATCAAATGACATAGTACTAACATCAATAATATCATCAATACTTGATCCAACACTTCTTGTACTCCAGGTAGTGTTAGTAAGTTCTACGTGTGATAATGCAGTCCAGTCTATAGGACTAGCATTAGTTCTAATATCTAATGTAGGATTAAATAAAACAAGCATCTGTTCTAGTAATTGTAATTTTTGATCTGTATTTGATGTCCATATATCAGTATTCATCTGCATTATATAAGGAACAGGAGCATGACGCTCTACAGTATAACTATTACCTCGCTCGTTTACATATTCTCCCTTGGATTGATCATATTTCTTTTCATATACTTGAACCTTGTCAACGTGATCTTGATATGTACGTCTTTCGGGTACTAAATTTAAATTGGTTACATAACAACTTATGAATGGAACAGTATTCATAATGTTTTCACTGTTCTCTCTTGTTATGTGAGCCGCCATTCTGTTTATGTCTCCATAACGTACAGGAACCTTATGAAAAACAGGAAGCCCTGATTCTTCATTCTTACCCATTTGTACACTAAAGCCACTAAACAATCTTATAAACTGTTGAATGTACCTTCTTATTTGTTTATCGTAAAAATATTGTTGGCTCATTTTTTGAAATCACTTTTTGGTTTAATAACTTGGCTGAGAGGCTGACGTTCTGGAAATTCTTGATCGTCAATAATTGTTGTGGCTTTGTTATTAATAAAGTCACTAGCATTATAAGTTCTATCACTCCAAGTTTGTTCAGTAACATTGTCATACAATCTATGCCATTTGCTTCCACGTCTTACGAATAATCTATTAGGAGTAAAGTCTGTTCTAATAAAGTATTCTCCATCTTTAGGATTAACTGGAAACTGGTCACCTTGTTGTAAAGTTTCACCATGTTTGTATTCGTTATCAGTTTCTTCTTGACCAAATAAATGTTCTGCAAGTGGTATACCTAATGGATCAGCTTCTTCAGCACTTTTTACAATAGCATTACTAATATTAAGTTCTGTCTTGTAAGCACTAATCTGATTTTTTAGACTATCTGGATCTTTAGCACTACCAAGTATATCTTTGTATTCTTGTGTATCTGTTAACGGTGCTACTTTTACTCTCCAAATATGAGGATACCATGTTTGTGAAAATCCTTCACTACCCCTTGCGGCATCTTGTACTACATAAAATTTATTAACGGCATCTCTATCGTTACTTAATAATAGTTCGTCACGAAGATGTGGTAATTCAATAACATCACCAGGCATTAATCTTCTGCCTAATCTCTCAACCATATCATTAATATGGAAAGATATAAACAGAGTATCGTTGGTTAAGAACAAACCAAATTGCGTTAGATCAAAATCGTTGTCACTAACGTTGTAGACTCCACGTAATTCAAAAATATCGGGATCATATTTACGATCCCTATTTTCCATGAATAGCAAATCTTGAATATTTGTTTCGTCAATTATGCCTTCTGGATTATCTTCATAATTTGTGGTATTATCTACTTCTAAACCACTGCCATAATTCGGCTCACTAGGATCATTGTTACCTTGTTGAGGCTGTGGACCCAAATACTTGTGAACGTGTATAGCCGTACCGCCTATATCGAACTGCTCTCGTATAGTTCTGTCCATGAATTTGTAGTCATTGCCCTTGTAAGGCTTGTATAGTGTAAATCGTGGCATATGGTTTTCCTTGTTATGTTGTATTTATGCCTTTTGAAACTAATATCATTATGGATAAATATTATATACTCACATAATATAAGGAATAATAAAATGTTTAGATTTTTTACAACTCGAAAATGGTTGTTATGGGCCTGGTTAGGCTCAGCAATTATCCTATCTTCCCTTTGGGTACAGGTCAAAATTGACGTAGCAATAAACGAATGGTTTGGAGAATTCTACGATATGATTCAGAAAGCTCTAGCTACACCAAATGCAATTACTATTGGTGAATACTGGGCAAGTCTGTTTAGTTTCATATACCTAGCAGGTATATACGTTGGTATAGCAGTAGCAGTCAGTTATTTTACTGCACACTATCTATTCCGTTGGAGAACTGCAATGGTAGATTGGTATCACTCGGTATATGAAAAGGCACGTAAGATAGAAGGTGCCTCACAAAGGGTACAAGAAGATACAATTAAGTTTACAAGAATTATGGAAGGACTTGGTACAAGTTTTATCGAGTCAATTATGGTATTGGTGCAATTTGTTCCGATACTTTTTGGATTATCTATAGGTATTCCTATTTTCTTTTTTGGAGATTGGGAATATGGATTGATAACAGGTGCAATAGTTTGGAGTGTAGGTGGTACACTATTTTTAATCGCGTTAGGTTGGTTACTCAGACTTGTAGGAGTTGAGTATGATTTACAGAAAAAAGAAGCGGCCTATAGAAAGATATTGGTCATAGCAGAAGATGATGAAAATGTAAGACCAAAAACAATAGATGAACTATTTGCTGATGTACGAAAAATACACTTTTTAAGTTATATAAGATATTTGTATTTTAATATTGGTCGTATAGCATACTTACAAGCTAACGTCTTATCAGCATACGTATTTTTAGCACCAGCAATCGTAGCAGGCGTAGTAACACTTGGTGTTATGCAACAGATTATTAGAGCATTTGGTAGAGTAGAAGGATCAATGCAATATCTGTTAAAGGCATGGCCAACAATAATAGAATTGTTGAGTGTGTATAAACGTTTACGTGAATTTGAAAGACAAATCACTAAATAATAGCATAGGAGAACTTATGAAATCAATTAGTTTATCTATGGGTTCAGACCATAGAGGAATGGAACTAAAAGATAATTTATCAGAGTGGTTGATACCAATTGATGATGAATTAATGACTAAATTTAATATAGACTTATTTCACGATATAGGTGTATATGATAAAAAGAAGAAAGAAGACTATCCTAGAATAGTTCAGAAATTCTTAATGGAATATGCAACACCTGATAAAAAAGAAGCAGGTTGGCAAGTATATGACAGAGGTATACTTATTTGTGGATCTGGTTATGGAATGTCAATAGCGGCTAACAGACATCCTTTAGTAAGAGCCGTAGTTTGTAGAAGTGCTGAAGAAGCAGAAATGGCACGTAAACATAATGACGCTAATGTGTTATGTTTGGGTGCAGATTTTACTACAACAAATAAAGCAAAGAAAATATGCGAAGCATTTTTCACTACCAAGTTCGAAGGTGGTAGACACAAGAAAAGAATAAAAGATATAGGAAACTACTAAATGAAAATTTGTATTATAGGAGGTGGCACTACTGGATGGTGGGCCGCAGGTTACATAGAGCATAACTTTCCAGAGTATGATATCACACTAATTGAGAGTAGTGATATACCAATTGTGGGTGTGGGTGAATCTACACTTCCTATGATCAAGACTTTTTTTGAAAGTTTTGGCATGAAAGAAGAAACTTGGATGCCAAAATGTGATGCTATACATAAACACGGAAATATAAAGCAAGGTTGGGATAAATCAGACGGCGAAGAGTTTAAATTTACATTCTGGTTTAATGATGACAATGTTTTTTCAAATTGGTATAAAAAATATAAAGCAGGTGAAGTCACAAAACACCAAATCAATGATGAGCTATATGATGCAAAAGGTTGGAGTGCAGTAGCATATCATTTACACGCAGAAGAAGCTGGTCGTATAGTAAAAGAAAATTGTAAAAACGTAAAACATATTATATCTACACTTGATGAATTACCAGAAGGTTATGATTTATATATTGATTGTACAGGTTTCCGTAGACAATTTGTAAAAGACAAAACTGAAGTAGATATAAATGAAAAGCATTTGGTTAATAGTGCCTGGGTTTGTCCATTTGAATTAGATGAGCATATTCCATACACAAGAAGTATAGCACGTAACTATGGTTGGCAATTTAAGATTGGATTAACGTCACGTATAGGTACAGGTTATGTTTATAGTGATGATCATATTACCAATGAAGATGCATTAGAAGAATTCAAGGGTTATACCAAAGACCTAAAACCTTGGATGGGTAAAAAACCACGTAATATAAAATGGAAACCAAATTGGTTAAAGAATCCTTGGTCAGATAATGTAGTAGCTATCGGCCTCAGTCAGGGGTTTATAGACCCATTAGAATCAAATGCATTGTTTATGATACAATATAGTATAACGACGCTTGTAGAGTGCTTAAAACGCGAATATGACGCCAAAACTTACAATAGAATGGTCAACAGAGTATGGCAAGAAAACAGTGATTACATATTACACCACTATGGCCTATCTAATAGAGATGATACAAGTTTTTGGAAAGAATACAAAGATATGGATATGAGTAAAACCGTATGGGAACACTATAAAAAGACAGGAAATAAGTACACAAATCTTTATCCAGATGCAATATGGGCGACACTAGCTCTATATTACGACAATTTTAGCCAATATTCTGGCAAATAATTTTCAGAAAAAATAAAAAAAGTTATAAACCCTTGATTTATAAGGGTTTTTTTCTGCTGAATAAGGTTGACATATAAGACGTCTTACTATAAACTGTATATATAGTTAGAAACAAAGGAGAAACAAATGAAATATAAACTTTTTCAAATTCACGTTACAGAAGCAGAGCATAATAAAATTAATGCTGAAGGTCACGATTCTGTAGAAAAGCATAAAATGAAATTAGATATGTCTTTTAGCAAAGATGAAGCTTCAATTGCAAAAAAAGCATTTGAAAAAGGTTATTACACACACGTTTCTAACATCACAACTGATAAAGGTCTTGAAGGTGTGTTTGAAGTAGGTAATATTGGTCCTGAAGAAAACATTGAAAGACTTCATCCTATGTATTCAACATCAGTAGGTGATATTGTTGTTGATCCTGAAGGTAACAAACACGTTGTTGCTAGTTTTGGTTTTAAAGAGGTAGTATAATGAAACTCCAGCCTGAAGAAGTCGTTGAGGCTATTGCTCGTTTAGATCATGAGAGCAAACAAGAATTCGCACACATCTTAGTCACTAAATGGTCAACACTTGCTGGTCATGTAGCATCCATGATTGACGCAGAAATGCAAGATAAAGACGTAAACAGCCATTTTTCTGCTAAAGATGATATATACAAAAAATAAGTAAAGGAGATTTCCTATGGGGCTACTGAAGTCTGTAAAAAGAAAGAAGCCTAGGCGATCAGTATATCGCACACCCAAATCTAAACTACAAGAACCATCTTGGGAAGGTTGGGAAGAGTGGTCTGGTGAAAAATTTCATAGGGCATCTACCTATGCTAGTGGTTGGTATTATGAAAACTACAAACAAGGTGAACTTCAAGAACACATTTGGCCTTGGATGTTAGCAAACGGATATGATAAACAAGATGTTCGTAAAGCTAAAGCAGGAGCAGTTCATTTATCAGCAGTAGTGGGTTATAATTGTAGAATGTTGACAAATGGCAAACCAGATCTTAACCCGAAGGAAGATGAATATTGGGATAGTCTACCTGGTACAATGGGCAAGATGAAACCCACATCAGAATTTTTACATAAACATATTAAAATAGCTATGGAAGATGGAACTAACAAAGTAGAAGAAGCTGAAAAAAAGAAAAAAGAAGAAGAACGTAGAGAGGCTATGAAGAAACAGCCTAGTATACAAGATCGTCTTCATCATGCTTCCCTAGAAATGACTCTACCAATTGAAGAATTTTTAGATAATTGGTTTAGGGGTGGGTATAATCAAAAAGAATTGAAAGAATTTGAACCTGCTAAACTGTTTCGTAGACTAAATGTTAAACAAGCTCATGCTCGTATTATCAGAAATTATTATAATCCTGGTTTACAAGAAATGGAAGCTCTTAATAGCCCACCTACAAAAGCTGAACTTGATAAAATGAGTGAGAAAGATAGGGATTGGGCAGAGCAGTTACAAGAAGGATATGATCATTTAGATAAAAATCAAAAAAAGTTGGCCCTGCAATGTTTTAGAAAGATTGCAGATGCTTGTGATATACTTGAAGCAGAAGGTAAA
>MDTD01198111.1_pt1 | contig 11485 bp, 11 predicted proteins | sample 811221 | NCBI WGS metagenome assembly MDTD01 (sample SAMN05326646, study PRJNA326480) | marine metagenome | isolation source: seawater | place: Pacific Ocean: South West | collected 2011
AATTTTTTTTTCAAGCATAATCCCTGCAATATATTCAGGTTTATAACCCGATTATCCCGTTGATGATTTTTTATATGATAAAGGACTGCATGATTATGAGATAATATCCCGGGTGTTTTTCCATAAACCGTTATCTTTACTGATATTTTCGGCAAAAACTATCCCTAAAAACGCTTTTTTTAAAAAAATAAGGCTTGAAAAAACAATCAAATGAGGTATATTAATTTTTCTGTGTTTATGAATTTTAATATAAAATTAAATAATATCCTAAGGAGAAAAGAAAATGTCTCAGCATCCAAGTCTTAGAGTTGGCGGCAAAATTCGCAAGAAAAGAAACGTTTTGAAACGCTTTGAGCGCATTGATATTCTGAAAGAAAATCAGCGCTGGCAGGAAGGCGACAACGTCCTGGGTCTGCCGAAGACCAAAAGCGAAGGATAATTACTCGCTGTTAAATTTAAGGAGCCATTGCGGCTCCTTTTTTTTTGCATTTTTTTACAATCAGGTATATAATAATCCGCATAGTCATATCGTTTTATATGATAAAGACATAATAACAGCGGGAGAATCTCCATGAAGAATATCATTTTCGCCATCGTTCTATGCATTGCCCTTGCCCCAAAATCAAAAGCCGCCACTCTGATAATGAAAGACGGCAAAACTATGTCCAAGGTGAAGGTAGTCAGCATCAACTTCCAGAAAAAACTCATGGTAGTTGAACGGGACGGGCAACAGCGCAACGTTTCAACCAACCGCATAAAAGAATTCTATTCAAACGACATTGATACCGGCGGCAATGTTGACATTGACAATACAATTGATTATAAGGTATCGATCATGTCGGTAAAAATGCCCAAGACCGGCTACGAGAAAAGCAGTAAAAAGAAGTCCAGAAACAAAACCTCTGACTGTGAGATATCCTATTCAATCACCAGAGACTTCAAAAACAAAGACAAAAACACCAACCCCAATGTTATCAAAAGACCTTATTTTTACCTGGCTGTTTTAACTGAAGGCAGTAGCAGGTACGGTGGGCGCCCAATTTTTCGCTACACCTTTCCATCCAAAGAGTTCAAGTTGGATTCAAAATCAAAGAAAAGCTATAACACCGCCGCAATAATGGAAGAAGTACTCAGCTTCAAGCGCCACCGCTTTCACTTTAACCAGTCAGCAAGCTTCAACTCACATTCCTCTTCAAGAGGCCTGGGGGGAGAACTGGAAGCTAAAATTGAGCTGAAAGGAATTAAAAGCCGCCGGATTATTGCTTATCACCTGGAAGTCTGGGGCAAAAATGCAATTGTAGGAAAAAAAGACTGGATCGACGGTGGAGTCCACCTTGATTCAAAATGGGCGCAACGCTGGTGGATGGGGAACTGATTAATTACCTTCCGGCAATTTGAGTTTCCATTATTTCCGGTGTATATTATAAACTGGACGCGATAACAACATATCGCTCCGGTTTTTTTATTTATACTAAGCCTATTCTCAATAAATTATATAAATCAGGAGTAACACAATGGCCAAAGGCACTGTTGTTCAAAAGATCATCGATGCCCATTTCGTTTCAGGGGAAAAAACCCCGGGCAGCCCGATCGCAATCAAAATTGACCAAACCCTTACCCAGGATGCAACCGGCACCATGGCCTATTTGGAACTTGAAGCCATGAAAGTTCCAAAAGTACGGACAGAGTTGTCGGTATCATATGTTGATCACAACATGATGCAGAATGGACCGGAAAACCGCAATGACCACCTTTACCTGCAGAGCGTTGCAGCCGCAAAGGGAGTATACTTCTCCCGTCCCGGGAACGGGATTTGCCACCAGGTTCATCTTGAACGCTTTGGGATTCCCGGCAAAACCCTGTTGGGTTCAGACTCTCACACGCCTACCGGTGGAGGTATCGGCATGATGGCCATCGGAGCCGGCGGTCTGGATGTCGCCATGGCCATGGCCGGACAACCTTTCCGTATGGCCTATCCAAAAGTTATCGGAGTAAAACTCACCGGCGAACTGCAGCCTTGGTGTGCGGCCAAAGATGTAATCCTGAAGCTGCTGTCAATCCTGACCACCAAAGGTAATGTCGGATGCATTGTTGAATATTTCGGTCCTGGTGTGGAAACCCTGACCGTTCCGGAGCGGGCCACTATTACCAATATGGGAGCCGAGCTTGGCGTTACCACCAGCGTATTCCCTTCCGACGAAAAGACCAAGGCATTCCTGGAAGCCCAGGAGCGCAGCGATTGCTGGGTAGCCCTGCAAGCCGATGGTGATGCTGAATACGATCAGGTTATCGAGATCAAACTGGATGAAGTCGAGCCAATGGCCGCCTGCCCTTCCAGTCCGGATAATATCAAAACTATCAAAGAAATGGCCGGGAATAGTGTCGAACAGGTTATTATCGGTTCCTGCACCAACAGCAGTTACCGCGACCTGATGCTGGTTGCCGCCATGCTGAAAGGCAAAACAGTCAATAAAGGTGTAACCCTGTCAATTGCCCCTGGCAGCCGTCAGGTACTGGAAATGCTCAGCCGCAACGGAGCTCTGGCGGACATCATTTCAGCTGGAGCCAGAATTCTCGAGGCCGGATGCGGAGCCTGTATTGGTCAGGGCCAAAGCCCGGCCTCCGATACCGTTACCCTGCGTACATTCAACCGTAACTTCGCCGGGCGTACCGGGACCAGAGGGGACCAGGCATTCCTCGTCAGCCCGGAAGTTGCCTGCGCTGCGGCTTTAACCGGTAAATTTACAGATCCCCGTGAGCTCGGCCAATACCCGGAAATTCCGGAAGTTGACCATTTCCTGATCAATGACCTGATGATCCTCGAACCGCCGGCCGATGGTTCAAATGTTGAGATCATCCGTAAACCAACTATCGGCAACCCGCCTGAAAACGGACCGCTGCCGGCAAAAATCGATGGTCGCGTCATCATCAAGGTCGGCGACAAGATTACAACCGACCATATCATGCCGGCCGGAATCCATCTGAAACTGAGAAGCAACATCCCGGCTTATTCAAAAGTTGTATTTGAGTGCTTCAACGAAGATAACCAGCCAACTTTCGCCGAACGCGCCGCCGCGGTTCGTGATCTGGGATTGCATGGAATTATCGTTGGCCGCGACAGCTATGGACAGGGATCTTCACGCGAACACGCCGCTATCTGCCCGATGTATCTGGGTGTAAAAGCGGTTATCGCTTTTGCCATTGAGCGAATCCATGCCGCTAATCTGGTTAACTTCGGCATTCTGCCCCTGGTCTTCGATGATCAGTCTGACTATGAACTGATTAACAGCAATGACACAATCATCATCGAAAATGTTCGTGACCAACTTGCGGTCGGAAAACCGGTTGAAGCGACAATTCGAAGCGGCGAATGCGTCACAAAAATCAAACTCAAGCACAACTTATCAGCTGAAGATATTGAAATTATTCTGGCTGGAGGACGTCTTAACTGCGCTAATTAAGTTTGAGTAACTTTTCAGCCCCGGGCAACCGGGGCTTTTTTTTGTCAACTCATTCGGAATACTCTTCCAACTCGATCTTACGCTGGATCGAAGCCGCAACCCCGAGATCGAATTCCGCACACTTTTCGGTCAGGCAGTTTGCGGAAGCAGCTGCAAGAGCAGCGGCAAAGGCATTTTCAGGGGACTCTCCTTCGAGATAACGGCTAAACATGATTCCTGAAGCAGTATCTCCACAGCCAAGAGGATTAATTACTTTATCAAGCATTGGCAGTGAGTAAATAAATATTTTGTCATCATAGCCTAGATATGCAACCTCCGGCCCGTCTGTTATAGCCACGACTTTCACATTGTAATTACCAAGAATATATTTGATCCCGGAAATGACATCTTCCTCTCCGGTAATGCTTTTCAATTCATCACGGTTGACTTTAAAGATATCCACACCACACTCAAGAATTTTACCGGTATCCTGCCAGGCGTCATATATAACCGGCAAACTGTTTGCTCGAGCAATTTCCACAACTTTTAAATACAGGTCATCCCCGCCAGGAGGGATCGTTCCGCACAGCGCGACACCTCGGCATATCGACAGGAGTTCAATAAATTGCTCCAACAGTTCCCTGACATCAGCAGCAGTGACCGCACCGGCTGGTTCAATCAATTCGGTCATCCGGGAGCTGCTTTGGCACAGACAGGTAGTACATGTACGCAACAGGGAATCAGGCTTGACAGTAACATGGGGAAAGGAATGATCGTCCAATGCGTCGCACAACAAATCGCCGGTATGACCTCCGGCAAACTGGAAAAGCAGACAGTCAGCGCCTGCAGAAGTTGCAGCCTTGCAGAAGTTGATACCCTTACCCGCAGGAAAAGAAACTCGCTTATCCGCACGGTTTATTTCACCTTTGAGGAAATTCTTAAAAAAAAGAGTTTTCTGCCAGGCCGGATTAGGTCCAAAAGCAAATATATACTCTTTATTATTCTTTATCTTCATCATCAAACTTAACCTGGAAATGTATTTATTGTTTTTCAAGCTTCATAAACCGGATTCAAGCAGCCCCTTCTTCATGGTCCCCTTTTCCGGCGACAAATTCGTTAACACAATCATCATACCGATGCTTACGATTAATATTCAGCCAGCGGCGATGGGTCCACAACCACTGCTCAGGACACTCAGAGATGAGCTTTTCAAGCGCATCAGTATACATCTGTGTAACTTTACGAATATCCTCATCTTTATCACCGGTCGGGGTGTATCTGATCAACGGAGCAAAGCGGTGCTCAAAATGAAAATCTTCATCACACCGGTGAGTAACAACCGGAGCGATAGGAACCCCGGTTTTCAAATGCAATAAAGCCGGGGAAAAATGAGTTCTAGCCGGCTGGCCGAAGAAGCTGGTGATTATACCTTCCTGAGCCCCGGCATGCTGATCAGCCAGAATGGCCACCGTATGACCGCTTTTAAGAGCTTTCAGCATATGCTTGATCGCTCCCTGTTTTCCAAAAGTCGCGTGCAAATCATTCTGACGGGCATCGAGAATGACCTTGCCGATCAAAGGATTATTAAAAGGCCTCATAACCGAGTCAATAAGACGACCGCTCTGTAAAGAGTAGCTGGTGGCTGCAAGCTCCCAGTTGCCGTAGTGGGCAGTAACCAGGATCAGGTTCTCATTATTTTTACCTGTCTTGACGATATGGTCATAATCACCCTCGGATGCCCTGACACCAACGATCTGCTTCACTTTGGCGGGATCGAACATTTGATCAAACTTGATTATCTCTACGGCCAGGGTGGTGAAATTGCGGTAAACTTTTCCAGCTAGATCAATTGCCTGATGCCTGTTTTCAGCGACACCGGCATGCAGTAAATGGGAAATAGTCCTGTTCCGGTGCTTGCGGTCTGCAAAGAATATAAATTTAGCAATGGCATGAGACAGTCTGACGGCATTTTTCATCGAAAGGGCTCTGACAAAATAACGCAGAACCATAAAGGTCAAATATTCAATGTAGAGACTTATAAAGTTCTTATACTTCCTGCTCTTGCTCATCGAATTCCACTCCCACATTCAATTCAGACAAACGGCGCTGGCAATCAATATCAATAATCTTGTCCAGCAAAATATCAAGTTCACCTTCTATAACTTTTGAAAGGTAATACAATGTAACATTGAAACGATGATCTGTCACGCGGTTCTGAGGAAAATTATAGGTCCGAATTCGTTCACTGCGGTCACCGGTACCAACCTGGGCGCGCTTGGCGTCGGCATGCTTGTCCGCTTCCTCCTGCTGTTTCTGCTCAAGCAGTCTGGCGCGTAAAATACGCATAGCTATATCTTTATTGCGATGCTGGGATTTTTCCTGTTGACTTACCACTACAAGCCCGGAAGGCTCATGGGTGATTCTAACCGCGGAGTCAGTTGTATTTACACATTGGCCCCCAGGACCGGAGGCGCGAAAGACGTCAATGCGCAAATCTTCAGGGTTAATATCAATTTCAACTTCAGCAGCTTCCGGAAGTACCGATACGGTTACAGTGGAAGTATGGATACGGCCACCTGATTCAGTGACTGGAATACGCTGAACCCGATGAACTCCGCTTTCATATTTTAAGCGGGAGTAAACGTCATTGCCGCTGAGCGAGAAGGAAATATTTTTGAATCCTCCCAGATCACTGGAAGTCTGATCCAGGATTTCCATTTTCCAGCCATTGACTTCAGCATATCTGGCATACATCCGGGAAAGATCACCAGCGAAGAGAGCCGATTCGTCTCCTCCGGCAGCAGGCCTGATTTCAACAATGATATTACGATTGTCATTGGGATCGGAGGGGAGTAAAGCTAATTGAATGTCGCTGCGTAAAGCGTCTATCTCGCCTTCCAGAGCCCATATCTCCTGCTCGATCAGACCTCTAAGTTCGCCGTCTTCCTCATCGCGCAGAAGGGCATGAATTTCCGCCAGCGACTCAATCGCGGCGCACCAGCGATCATAATCGCGAAAAAGCTCAGACAGCTTACGGTGCTCATAAGTAACGCGGCGTGACTCCTGGTGGTTGGAGTATATATCGGGGTCCGCCAGTTTCTTTTCAAGTTCCTTGAAACGAGACCGTAATTCAACTATATATGAAGATATATCTGTTGGCTGCATAAACCTTTATAACAAAAAAAGCCGACCTGACTGTAGCGGCAGGCCGGCTTGATTAAACTTAGCCAACGCCGTAGCGTTTTTTGAATTTTTCGATACGACCAGCGGTATCGACAAATTTCTGTGTACCGGTAAAGAACGGATGGCATTTAGCACAAATACCGACTTTTGTTTCCGGAACGGTTGAATTCTGTTCCCATACTTCACCACAGGCGCAAATAACTTTGCCCGGGCCGTATTGAGGATGTAAATCTTTTTTCATCTTTTATACCCTTTCAAATATCTGAATTTTTACAATAAACACTCTCGTCTATTAATATACATCAACTTCAAATAAAAGTCAAACAAACCTTGCTGGTTCTTTTTCTTAAAACACACATGGGGGCTTTCAACGATTATTCTGCCCGCCAATTATTGCATACCTTACAACTAAATAGGTCTTATAGGTCTTATAGGTCATATACGACATATAGGTCATATCGCAACGACCGGCCATCATTATAAAATAAAGTGGCGGGAGCGACGGGATCGCGCAAAGCGCGACAAGCTCGAACTTCATTCCGCCAAAGGCGGAACCGCAACACCTTTATCCACCAAGAAGCGCTTAGCACCACGTTTCTTTATTTTTACTTCCAACTCTCTAGCCTTAGAAGCATCATCAACATGCTGCCTCCAAACTTCAATCCAATCATCAGCCTGACTGGTCCAACAGGTTTTACCACTGTTGTGCTGCCGGTACCGCTTTCCGGAAAACTTCGATATTCCTGTATAAAACTTACCCAGCTTTGAAGAAAATATGATATAGACATAATACGTCATTATAATATTCCTTCCAGCTTTATAAAATAAAGTGGCGGGAGCGACGGGACTCGAACCCGCAACATCCACCGTGACAGGGTGGCACTCTAACCAATTGAGCTACGCCCCCTTTTTCTTTCAGGGCTGTTAAAATACACCGTAGTGCAAAAAAATCAAGTCAGATTCCTGATTTTTATTAGAAAAATGTGACAAACTTCTTTAAAGGACAAACTTGACTCCTGATACCGCGCCAAGGGCACTACTCAAGCTCTCCATATCTGCACGGCAGTTAAAGACCACATCAACTTTCCAGGAAACATATTTCCCGCTCTTTGAAACGTTAGCCTTTTCAGGCATTCCATCACTCCCATGCATCCTCAAAACCCGAATCAAATCATCCTTGACATTATCCGCATCAGCCAGCGCGGTAATCCGGTATTGCCAGTCGACCGGGAACTGAATCTCATCAGACATATTATATTACTTTCCGCAGCTTGTCTTGCTGCCGGTCGAGGCATGGTAAGCCTGACATTTTTCACAATCCCCATGACGGGAGCAACCAGTACTGTAACACGGACATTTTTCGTTTTTCTTACTCATAGCATTCCTTCCTCAATTATTCGTTACTCACCCGGGGTTACCAGGTGAAGCCCATATTGAAGTGAAAGCGCAGCTTACGCTTCTCATCACACTGTCCCTGAACAACCGGATAGGCAAGGTCAAGTTTAACCGGGGCATTGAGATACGGAACCTTGATCCTCAAACCGTAACCGACACCGACGTTCATTTTGCTGAATCCATAGCTGAAAGGACGGCTCCAGGCACTACCCGCATCGACGAAAGCAGCACCACGGATGAATTTATAAATCGGATGGGTAACTTCCGCGGTAACCAAGAGCATGGACTGACCGCCATAGGCATGACCGGCGCCGTCATACGGAGACACCGAACGGTACTTGAAACCACGCAGGGAATCCCCGCCGCCAAGGAAGTAGCGCTCATACAGAGGAACGTCCTTGCCGTAATCATAATTGGCGATAGTTCCCATCTTAGCCCCGACATGGCAAATCAAAAACTTGTCGAAGAATGAGAAGAAGTAGATACCTTTACCTTCAAGACGGTAGAAGTTATTGCTTGAACCAATAATTTTCATCGCATTTGCGGCTGACAGGTTGACCAGATAGCCACTGGTTGGAGACATCAGGTTATCGCGGGTATCACGGGTTACTGATGCATTAAACTGACTTACGTAACTGCGACCTTTCTCTTTCTGGAACATCGCCGACATCCCCTTATCCATGTCCCAAATTCTGACTTGTTCAAATTTATATCCGGCTGATACCGAAGTAAAATCGTCATATACCTTTTTGGAGAGAGAAGTTTTCACCCCAATACGTTCCTCCTGCCAATGCTCGTAAGCCACATTGTTCAGGTAACCGGACAGGTCCAGTTGCAGTGGAATATCAAAGAGCCACGGCTCGGTAAAATCGATTGATACATCATTACGTTCAATACCGCCCATCGCACGAATTCTAAGCCTTTGCCCGCCACCGGAAAACCAGTTTTGGGGATCCGTAATATCAAAGTTGTTATTGCTCAACTCGACCATACCAACCAGACTGTCTGTGTCAGAAAAGCCGGCGCCGATTTTGAAGTTGAAAGGATTTTTTTCGTCTACGGTAAAGTTAACATCTTTTTCATTGACGTCGTCGGTATTAACTGTAACAGTTTCAACTTTCTTGAAGTAGCCCATACCCATCAAACGAGCCTTACTTGCCTCGACACGATTCTTATCAACCGGATCCCCGGGTTGAATGGCCAGTTCACGACGAATAACTTTATCTTTGGTAATTCGGTTACCGGATATATTTACATCCTGAACATAATACTTACGCCCCTCGTAAATCTTGAATTCAATGTCAACAACATGAGTTTTGAAGTTCGGGATTCGCTCAACTTTACAGCCATAATCGACGTAACCCATCGATGAATAGACTTCATCAAAACGATTCAGAGTTCCTTTTACTTTTTCAGAGTCAAAAGTCTCCTTGGGCTTTATTGTCAAATCCTGCTTCAAGAGATTGGAACTTACAGCTTTTTCTCCTTTAATGGTAATCTTGCCTATTTTATACGGCTTACCTTCATGGATAACAAAAGTCAGGTTAACTTCCTCCGGGTCTTTTTTCCCATATGTTACCTTGATATCCTCTACTTTGAAGTCGAGGTACCCCTTCTGCCAGTACATATCGCGCAAACGAAGCTTGTCGCTGTCAAGCTCATTCGGCTCATACAAGCCCATGTCGAGCAACCAGCTGAGGAAAGAGTAACGGTTGGCAATACTGTTTTTCAAATCCCATTGAGAGAAAACCGTGGCGCCTTTGAACACAACATCATTTACTCTGTAGCGCAGTTTTTCAGTTATTTTAAAAATAATGATAACGCCTTCTTTGCCTTTTTTCTCAAGAATCGGAGTAATCTTAGCTTCCCGATAACCCTTTTCATAATAAAATTTACGCAAATCGTTTGCGCTTTCCCGGAGCTTGCGGTCATTCAAGGGCTCACCGGCGGAAACCGTAACTTTATCGCTTACTTCCTTGGTATCGAACTTCTTGTTGCCCTCAAAACGAACGGAGAGAATAGACGGTTTAATTTTAAGCTTGAAAACGACATTAACACTGTCGTCAGGACCAGGAGAGGTTTCTGCTTTTACGTCATCAAAATATCCCATTTTATAAAGGCGCTTGATATCTTCATTCAATTGAATGCGCTTGAATTCTCCACCCGCCCTGGACATTATATTGGCATTCAGCTGGCCATTGGTAAAACGATAGGCTCCGCTCTGAACAAAAGTAATTTTATTAATAAGTCCTTTACGGCTTTTGGGTGCAACACCTTTTTTCTCCGCCGCTTTGTTGTTTGCCGGAACCGCAGTTTTTGCAGCCGCCACTTCATTATACGAGAAAAAAATGCCTAACGCGAATAATGCGCAAGACACCATACCGGGGGGTAAACCAAACGTTTTTTTCAAAGCCTTCACAACAGTACCTTTCTCTATATTCTTTTTTATATCATATATTCATTTATTAGCTGTCAATCGGAACCGGGTGGTCATTTTCATCGTAACGGCTCTTGCTTTCGAAGAGCATAATGCTCGGACGGAAGCGCAATTCAACAATCCCGGTGCGTCCGTTACGGTTCTTTTCAATAATCAGTTTTGTCTCAACCCCGTGTTTTGCAATTTCATCTGCTCCCCCTGCATCGTGCTTTGATTCATCACGGTCACGATGGAGAAACGCCACAATATCAGCATCCTGCTCAATAGAACCGGATTCACGTAAGTGGCTGAGGCGTGGCTGAGCCGCAGGGCCGGAACCTTTTTCCGTTTCGCGGTTAAGCTGAGCCAGAATCAATACGGGAACATTAAGCTCTTTCGCCAACTGCTTGATCCCGCCGGAAATCTCGGCGACTTCCTGTTGACGATTTTCCTGTCTTGCGGCCTGACTGCCGCGCATGATCTGTAAATAGTCGATAGCGACAAGTTGAATGTCGTGCTGCTGTTTCAGACGCCTGGCTTTCGAGCGCAGTTCAGAGATAGTGATGCCTGGCGTCGGGTCAATATAAAATTCAGTTTCGCTCAGAGTGGCCACCGCCTGGGTGATCTTCTGCATATCTGTAGGTCTGAACGAGTTGTCATAGAAAGATGATTCACTTACCTTTGCTTCGGTACATAGCATACGGCGAATCAACTGTTCGCCGGTCATTTCAAGACTGAAGAATGCCACCGGCTTGCGCTGCTCCAGCGCGACCTTATGCAGCAAGTTCAGCGCAAAGGAGGTTTTACCAATGGACGGACGGGCCGCGAGAACAAACATTTCACCGGGCCGGAAACCGGTCACGAGGCTGTCCAGGTCGGGATAGCCGGTAGGTATCGCAGGGTCAATCTCTTTATTAAGCACTTTCCGAATGTACTCAAAAGATTCAATGATCCCGTCCTTAATGTCAATAATATCGGACTTGGTATCGCTGTGACGAATCTCAAAAATATCCTGTTCGATCTGGTCAACCAGGTCCGCAACATTGATATC
>MDTD01078663.1_pt1 | contig 11484 bp, 11 predicted proteins | sample 811221 | NCBI WGS metagenome assembly MDTD01 (sample SAMN05326646, study PRJNA326480) | marine metagenome | isolation source: seawater | place: Pacific Ocean: South West | collected 2011
AGTTGCTTGCGATTACCCACGCTGGCGAGCGGCGGATAACAAAGAGTACCCCCTCCCTCCTTAGTGTTAATTTTGTAGATAACCCCCCTCCCCACTGAAAACGAGCGATGACAGCGGGGGTAATCGCCGCTACCTTATAACGATATACCCCCTCGAATTATTTCGTGAAAAACTACAGTTTCTCCGTAGAGAAATCTCTGGAAACTCGAAAATACCCGATCACTTTTGATCGGCTACAGATTTTGCCGATCATTTTAATAAAGAAATAATCATCAATAAAAAAGAAGAATACCTCTTGACAACCTAAAGGTTCATCCATAGGTTCTCCACAGGTTTCCTACCGAATACATGCTCTTGAAACCTTTCGAGTTCTCTAGTTACTCTAGTATCCTCTAGTTCCTTCTGTGCTTCTTCTCTAGTTCTACTGAGGTGTTCTACCCAATAACCACAGGCCATACTTAAAGCATCTAAACGGTCATCATGTCGTAAACTTCCTTTATCTCTAGTGAGTCTACTAAGTTGATAACATAAGGAGTAACTTAAGCCTGTTTTATTTATAGTATCTTTATTACAAGATCTATAGTCCTCTAAGATAACCTTAGGGTCTATAATGAGGTGATGATTATTAAGAAGAGGTTCTAGTGTGTCTATTATCCTAAGTTCTTTCTGCTTATTGTGTCTTATTTCTTCTAAGGTAACTGGATAATTAAGTTTTTTAAGGGTTTGTCTTAATAATTGAGAAAACATCCCATCTCCGAAGTTAGACTCAACAATAATCCTGTTTATATTCTGATCTTTGGCTATTTGAGCTAATTTAGTCAGTGTTGTCTCATCGTAGCCTCCCTTAAGACCTCCAGCCTTAGTGACAAACAACTGAGAGGCCAGTATTTTCACTACAGCATACCCTGTTTCGTCTTGTCCTCTTCCTGAGGGGTCAATAGCCATAACTGACCCTGTGTACTTCTCATGGCCTTCTGAGACCTCCATAGGGCGATAGAAATAATCACCACTAAAACCAACGCTAGGTAGATCTTTAAGAACCAGTTCAGGACTAGAAGCCCACACTAGCTTTGGAGAAGCTACGTCATTACTGAGGGGATGGACTACAAGATCACTGAGTTTCAACGGGTATCTCTCAAGGTCACTCAGGCGACTATCCAGCATGAATTGTAGGGCAAACCCCATCTTACCATAGGACATCTCTCGTTCTTGAAGGTCTATATCGTCGAATCTGTCTGGATCTGTAGGCCGTAAAGCTAGTGATTTATCACTGTCTAGCTTTTCGTGGATATAAGGAGCCAATCTGTCTCCGTAAACACTATTTACGTCTTTATCGGGGTACTTCGCAGGCCATATTCGTGTTGTATATCCTCTTTGAAGGAGTTCGTTGTAGAGTGTTTCTTCTGATTGAGGAGTACCAAGAAAAATAATCCTACCGTCAGGCTTCAGAACAGCCTCAAACTCCTTAACGGTTTCCCCCAGACGATCCCTCATTAGCTGAGTCATGCTGTTATTGGCTGATTCAACGTCATCAGCAATAATGATGTCTGCACGAGAACCCGTGAGTTGCCCTGTAATCCCCACAGATTTAACGCTGGGAGCGTGAGCGGCTGGTGCTGGGCCTACATCAAAGCTAATCTTAGATGATCTCTGGTCTTCATTGGGCTTCAAATGCTGCAATATAGGCATTTCTGAGATTAACCTTAGGGTAAACGTACTAAAGTCGTCAGAACGGGTCTTAGAAGCAGAAACAACCAGAAAGTTAAGCTTAGGATTCAGGAGAAGCTGGTGAACCACAAAAGCACTGGTAATCCAGCTTTTGCCTACCCCACGGAATGCTTGAATAACTAAACGCCTTGGGCCATGCTGAACGAACTGAGCGATGTCGTTCTGAATAGGCGTAGGGTTTGGCAGGTTCAGGTGCTTCCAAACAAGGAAAAGGAAGTTTCTGAAGTCTTTCAATCTGGGGTCTATACCAGATGTGCGTTTCTTGGAGCGTAAAGGGGTCATAGAGACGTTTTTATACCATGAGTGAGTCCGAACAGCCTGAACACCTTAAAGAGCCTCCTAAGCCCTATTCTGCGCGATACAGAGGGTACTACCTGATTGAGAAGAAACTGGGTCGGGAAAAGGCTTTTGGAGAAGCCCTGTATCCTGAAAAAACTATTTTCATAGATCCTCGTCAAAATTCTAAAGAAATGATGGATACAATTATCCACGAACTGTTTCATGTTATGCCGTTGAGTCGGGGGTGGAGTGAGGAGGATGTGTGTAAGTCTGCTGAGATTGTGACGTATTTTCTATGGAAACAGGGCTACCGGAGAATACAGAAATAGGATTAAAATAAGTACGAAGGGTTTCTAGAAACTCCAGCCAAGTTTTAAGGTCAGCATCAGATTTCCCAAAGTTTGCAAAGCGACAGCAAAGAACCACGTTACCTTCGATGTAACCTAGATTTGAATCTACTCGATCCAGAGAAACTCTTTGGGGATGTTTCGGGAGACAGGAAGTCAAGATGGGAACCTTAGTCCAGAAACAAAGTCCTTTTTGATGATGCCAGAGATGATCTAAGTAGCTCTTTTCAATTTCTACTTTAATCAAATCTCTCTTTTTACGGATTACAACAGAACACCAAAGCCTGTACTGCCAGTTTCTAGTACAATACTTTCTTTGAGATTTTCTATGATTCTCAGCCTCCGACTGAGATAATTTTGTCCTCCGAGTCGTCATAGGGTAAGTCCTCTGCAATGTTAATCAGAGGGCTACTGGATTCAGCAGAAACTGTTATATTATTATCCTTCAGCATTTGTCGAGCAACATTTAGGTCTGTAGGGGTAGCAGTACCTTCCTGAATGCGGGTCAACAGTTCTGACGCCAGTGATTCGTGAATCTTTGCTAGGGTTTCTTCGGATAGATCACTCACTTTCAATCCTTTGTTCTAATCGGTTAATATAAAGACCCAAAGCTTTAACAAAAGCTGCTCCCTCTTCAGATTCCACCGCCATCTCCAAGCCCTTCGGATGAGCTTCCGCTATCTCCTGAAAGCCGTTCAGCTTCACGCTGACGCAACCTCCGCTCACGAGCAGTAGCAATAAGATCAATAAGCACTTTATCTTTTTCATCTTTTCGTTGTTGGGCAGCTATGGCTGTTCCCAAGTCTCCTAGCCGCTCCAAAGCGTCCACAATTCGTGGTATGGCTTTGGCAGCAGCTAGAAGCTCGGTGAACATGGTAGCGAACCATTTTTACTAAGGCCGATGAGTTACGTCACCATCTTTACCAGACGATGCGTATTCTTTCATAGCGTCCACGATTCCCTGTCCTCCAATGTAGGCAGGGACGATTATAATTACAGCACTAACCAGTTGCTCCGTCAGTTCAGGAGAAAGGTTGAGCCATTCAGTAGCGGCAACGGTCAAAAGACCGCCTACAGCCACCCACAGTTTTCTGCTTTTTAGTTTATCTTTCATGTTATTCTCCACCAAACAGTTTAGAGAAAGCTGCTGCCCCACCCGCAGATCCAAGCCCAATGGCCCCTACGAGCTTCCAACGAAATTCTTCGAGATACTTCAGCCTTAGCGAGTGATTATTCATCCGCTCCGCAATCTCATCGAGGCGATCAGCTATAGCAATTTGTCGGGACTCAATCCGAGCCAACTGTGCTGACAATGAATTGGGATCATACTCCGCCATCTTTAGGTTCCTCCGCGTTCTCTATCCGATCAAGGCTAGCCTGTTGATCTGGATCTAAGGGCCATTCGGGCTTGATTTTATCAAAGTCTTCGTAGGTTTCCGCAGCAACATACGCTACTTCTAGCCGATCCGCTTCAGCAATTACAGCGGCACGGAATGTTGCCCAATCTTCAGCTACCACTCGGCTACGCTCTACATTAGCAATAACCATCCAATCAGAACCAGCCAACAGTTTACCAGCGGTATCCTTGGCCTTTACTACTGCGTTGGACTTTTCACGATCAACTGGCGCACGGACTACTGGAGGCTCCTCAGGCGTAACCCAAGTAATTCCCTGAGCTTCCTTTGCTGCCGCTGGTGCTGTTCGCAACCAATTAGAAGCAAATTTTGTGTTGTTGTGAGTGAAACTTTTGTCCATCGGGAGCGCCCGACCTTCTTTTGTAGTATATGGCATAATTAAATCTTTCGTTTATCTGGCGTTGCTTGGGGCTGCGAAGGGCTGTTCGCTAAAGGCAGCATAGATGAAATCATTGCCGTTACCGTTACACGCCGCTAATCCATTTCGGAGCTTCACCCCGTTGCTAACAAAATCTACATAGTAAGATGAGCTTGGAGAGGACTCCGCAGCACTCGATTGCGCCATCATAAGGTGCGGGATTACGTTGTACCCATCTCTCTTTGAATCGTACATCCACCATTCCCCGCTGCCGTCAATTCGCTTCAGCATAAAAAATGCAGGCCGAAAACCTAAATATATGAAAGTACCATCCGCGCTTCCATTGCCCGTGTACGAACCGAACTTTGAATAGCCTTCGACGCCAGCGAACCCGTAGAAAACAAAGTCCTTACTATTGTCCACCATCCGAACAGTATCGGTATTAGAACCATCGTAAATCAGAACATTCCTAATTTTAACCTGATGCTGTGCGCCCGATGTTACATTTTGGAACCAACCAATAGTACTAGAGTCCTCATCGTAATTGTTTCCGTTGGTGTTACTTTCTGATTCTGATTCGTTTAAGTAAAGCGAGCCATCATCATTAACTAAATCCTTGTGCCAAACTACCCATTTACCTCCAGAAGCAGATGCGGTGCTTCTACACTTACCAATCGCAAAATCAATCGGAACACCTAGCGAGTGGTTAAACAGCATCATATCGTTATCGCTTGATGAATTACCCGTGTAGGTAAACATCGTAAACCCAGCCGCATCGTTATATTTCTCGGAGTTATCCTCTACGGTTGCACCGCCCGACAACTCTAGCACGCCAGTAGTAGACGCGTTAGTGCTGTCGTGGCCGCTGGACGGGTAGAATACATCATCCTCTTCGGGTGCGTCTGGCCCCTCGCCGCCTCCACCGTAGTAAGAAGACCCATCCCAGCTTGCTAATTCAGTGCTACTAGAGTTTTCAAGATAAGCATAGATGTCATACCACGGGTCAGTGCTATCGACCGTTCTCCAGACAAGTTTAATCTTTGAAATGTCATCTGTTTTTATGTCGTACTGCGCGTAGTATCCGCTATATTCATTATCATAGTCTGGCGACGACACAAACCCAAGCGAGGTACTTCCTTCAATGACCTCTAACTTTGTAGTTCCCCAGCCGTTATTGTAATCAAAGTTCTCCACTGTAAGAGTTAAAGTGTTGGAGTAACTGTAAGAAGCAGAAGGGGTCTGGTTAGCTTTCCATACCCAGCCCACATGATTCTTGCCGCTGTCGTTAACCTTTTCCGAATCTCCTAGAGTAAAACTGTACCCTCCTGAAGCATTGGTATCAAAGGCGGTTATGTTGGTTATCGCTGGGGATTCGGAGGCGGTGGAGTTTGTTTTAAGAATTTTGTTAGCTCCTCGGAGTGAGTCACCTAACGTGTGGTCTTTAGCTTCGTCCCTATTCTTAATCCAAACAAGGTCTGGACTTATGTCGGTGCTAATTACTTTGCCAGCAGTCTCATTGCCTACCCACTGGGCAATCTCGAAATTCTCTGACGGGGTGACGGACGGGTCATCGAGATTGCTGGAGTTCAGGCTTTTGAATCCGGTGGGAGGCGCATAGTAGAACTCACCTTGGCTGGAGTCCTGACCGCTTGGTTTGTTATTAGCGAATGTGGGGTCTTGTCCCGCGTTTAAGATTACTCGTTCAGTTGAGCTAGAATCTTGACCACCGACTAACCAAGTCCAGATTTTAGTTTTATCAAGCGAAACAGTTTGTGCTGAAGCAAAGGCACTGGTGCTAGTGTTGTTGTACCAATCGCCATTCAATCCAAATTTAACCGTGCCAGCATCTAAATCTAACGCAATCTGAACAATATCCCCCACCGCTATCGCAGCGTAACTAGGTGCATTTTGAGCAAGGTAATTAGCATTCGTAGGAGTTGAGCCGAGATTGTTAAAAACCTGCCCAGCATAGCCAAAGACAGCGATTGCCCCACCTTCATTGGTAGACGAAGTGCCAACCGAATAGCCTGTGTTGTCCTTAACTCTATCCTCTAAAGACACAACACCCACACCAATTCGGTTGGAACTTCCGCCAGACTTATAGTACACCTCTGCGTAATACTTCCCACTGCCTGTTGCCGCCACAGTTCCAGCGTGTGACCTAATATTAGAAAACTCAACGTCTAGGTTTCCTTCCCTAAATGTGTCAGAACCCGCACTACCCTTGGCGTCCAGAGAGTTTAGCGTAGCGTAATTCTTGGTCGGCACATCCAGCATGACATCGTGGCTACTGATGTTCGTCGGCGTAAAATGATTCTTGTTTCCTGATTGGTCGGCTCCGAGATAGACGGGGTTAAGCTCGAATGGGGCTGTGGGGGTATCGTAGGTTGAGCCAGTGTATTTCTCTTCGCCTTTAGTAAACCTAGCATCAAACATGTACCCATCCATCGAATAACCGTCTGACGCATAATAAGAACCCAAGGTAATGGGCCTTGCAGATGTAAGGTTAGAGGAAATCGTAACATCGTGTATCTTATTACCATTTAGATACAGCCTAGCTCCGTTGGTAGTGTTATCAGTTTTAACTAAAGCAACGTGATGCCACTCACCTGTTGTGGCTGCCGTTGATGATTTTTGCCTACCACCGCCCGAATCATAAACCCCCCAATCACCGCCATCTATTTCAATAGACCAGCCAGTATTGGTCGATCCTAGGTAGCCAGAAAATATCCCGTCGTATGTGTTGGAGGCGTTGTTGTTTATGTAGACCCAACATTCGGCAGTAAAAGAGTCTCCAGAGGCTATGGCTAAATCAGTAGAGGTTGAGGTCGTTAAGCAATCCGCACTCCCATCAAAATGTATCGCAGTTGATTTAGCTGCGGCTTCGTAGGGGCTGGAGGCTGTGCGGGTGGGTGAGTCTGTTACGGAAAGAGCGTGGCTGTTGCTAGTCTCGTCGTGAAAATCAGTATCGTCCTTGTGTGGCTGGATAAGAAGTTTAGTGTCCGAATCCTCTGTTTCTAGTTTAGATGTGGGTGGCGTAAAGTTTGAAGTGTATCGGGCCGTGCCTTTTGTGATTCGGACATCAAAGATATAACCAGTAAAGACAGCACTCGTTCCCGCATCAGCCGTTGCGCCCAGCCGAGGGGTACTGTTAGCCGTTAGGTCATTACTGAAAGACTGCGTAGTTCCGGTGGCTGTTCCGTCGATGTATGCGTAAAGTGTTCCGCTATCTCTAACCAATGCAATGTGATGCCAAGTGTTGGTGGATAATGAGCCGCCTAACGCATAGTTAGCACCGGAGTAAACTTTTACCCCGTTTGTTGTGTCTGTTGAAAACGCAAACGTGTCAGTGTCCGTGCTATTAGTTGGGCGTAAATCAACCAGCATTGCATCAGTTCCACTCGGAATGGACTTAAAGTAATACCAGCCTTCTACGGTAAAATCTCCAGTCCCAAACGCAAAGTCGCTGTGACCCGTTGTTACTGCAACCGTGTCATTATTACCGTCGAAGTAAATCGCCCTATCGTCACCAGTGAACGGATTGCCAACTGCAATGCTATGCTCTGTGTCACCACTAACAGTTAACCCGTGTCCCTGTGCCGCATCAGCAAACTGCGTGTCGCCATCGTTGCGGCCTACGGAAGTTACGAGGAGGTCGGCATCGTGGCTCGGCTGCATATCCAGATGGAATCCGTTGTTTCCATAGGTTCCGGTGTACTCCTTGGGCTTGTACCCACCGTAATCATTAGACTCGATGAACTCCGTAGGCTCTAGCTGCTGACCATCCACAAAATGCACATTCGCAATCAGGCCGTCCCAGTGGTACTTGTATGTAGAGTTATATGAGCGGTGTGCTGCTTTACCAATGCGCTGAACGAAGCCACTGCTGTTAAACCTGTTGGTGTAACCAAAGACGCTTTCGTTGTTGCTGTAAGTCGGCTCCGTTAGGCGAACCCCATTAACGTACCACTTGTAAGCATTCTGATTGTTTCCAGAGCTTCCTGACTGTGAGTTGTCGTAGGCAAAGCACAGGTGATACCAAGCGTTAGGGTCGCGGAACAAAGCTCCACTACATTTAATCGTCCTATGATTATTGCTAGTGGCTTGGTCTGCATACAGCATTCCGTTGTAAATTGCTGTATAGGCAGCGTTATTATTGCTTGCCCCCGCGCCAAACAAAGTCATGTAACCGTTGGTGGGTTGTTGACCAACCTTGACCCACATACTCATTGTCCACTTACCCTCGTCGGTTGGAGTGCCAGCGGTACGGTACAGGTGTCCAGCCTCACTACTGCTGACAGAGCCGTTAAACCGCAGCGACCTAGTCACAGGGTCTTCGGCTGGGGTTGAGTCAGCCGCCGCTGCTGATGTAATCAAACTAGAATTAAAGAGAGGCATTAAGTAAGAGCTTTAGAGTTAGTAAGACAAACTTTTGTACCGTTACAGATATAACTAATTAAGAATGTACCTGAAACTCCGCTAATTGTATTAACAACATCAGCATGGGTAAGAGTAGTGCTAGTACTAAATGATATAGTCCCACCAGCGTTAGTTAGCAGAATAAAACCGCTTTGCCCATTAGCGTTAGTTAACGCCGTAGTAGTGGAGTTTAATTCAAAGGTAACTCCACTAGCCCCAGACGAAGTAACAGTCCAAGTCCAGTTTTGAGCTGTGTCCGTGTAGAACGTAGTAGTGTCATCTGCATAAGACGTATAAAATGCACTACGTTGAGTTGCTGTCCATGCTTGTTGTGTATCGTACACAGCATTGTTATCTGCGTGAGCCATTACGTCAGTACCAATGGCTAACCCAAGATTAGTACGGGCGTCGGAGTCGGTTGTAGCTCCTGTTCCTCCTTGGTTAACAGCAATCGCAGTCGTTAGCCCAGATAACTGAGTAATGTCAGAGTTGTTTCCTGTAGCTGCGAGGCTAGTCCAGCTCAGTGCCGCATCTCCGGTGGTGCCATCAGTTGAAAGCACTTGGCCTTCCGTTCCAACATCTGTTGGCAGGGTTAAAATGTAGCTTGCAGAAGCACTATGCGCAGGAGACTGAATTTTAACTCCGTGAGTGTTGTTGGAGCAGTTGAGCCGAATAGCACCTGCGGTTCCGCTTGTAGTTCCGTCACCCTTAACCTCAACATACCCAGTTCCGTTTGGGTTCAGCGCAATGTTACCATTACTAGTGCTGGTGTTTATTTCGTTATCTCCAACATCTAAATCGCCACCTAGCTGCGGCGTTGTATCGTCTACTACATCAGAAATACCAGAAGGATCATCCGCTTCCTCTAGGGCGTTCCCAAGTGAGTTAACCTTTAGCCACTTACCAGCAGTAAGACTGCTAGGAGTGTCACTAAGTCCAAGAAAAGTTGAAGCACCTGTACCTGATCCAGTGAGATCGTTTTGAGGAGTCCAAGCTGATCCACTCCATTTAAGGACTTGTCCTGAGGACACACCGGAAGTGCTAACATCACTTAAATCGTCAATGCTACTGGGAACAGTAGGTTTATTTAAGATCTGAGCATCTCCAGAGATAGCATCCCAATCACTCTGGACATTGACTTGGGCTCCTGAATAAACAGTTCCGAGCTTGGTTTTTTCAGCATCAGTAAAGGCGTTAGTGTCTGATTCACCTTCGTAAGCTGTTTTAATTTCCGCACCTGTTTGATCTGCGGTTGCGTTATCTTCAATGTTAGTAAGCTTAGTACGCTCACTAGAAGTGATAATGGCCCCTGAACCTGCGTCAGTTACATCAGCTAACTCAGTTACGTTGTGAGTGCCTAAGTTTACTACTGTATCGGCAGAACCTGAGATACTGGCAGCAATAGTGCCGTCCTCTAGTAATGTTACTTTATTATCCTCTAATTCCTGCACCATTTGGCGAAGGTGAGTTTGAGAATCGTCAAGATTAGCTTCGGTTACTGTAGCTCCGTCAGTGTAATCGACACCGTTGGTCGTTAGCCCAGTGTTCCGACGAACTTCAATTTGGTAAGTAGATCCATTAGCTAGTACAGAAGCAGCAAGAGTAATTACTTTATTGTCATCAATCGTGTATTGACTCGGATAAGTCAAAGCACTGACAGAATCAGCAGCAAGACGAGTCTTAAAAGCAGTCAGAGTTTCGCCAGCGTTTGAAACCCTGACTTCAATCTGAGATTTCTTTAAGTAATCAAATGTAATAGCAGCTAGATTCTCTGTACCATCTGCTCCTGCTACACTTGTTTTGTATTCTACTGAGTAAGCCATTTTTTGTACCCTCTTATTGTTGAGTTAAAATATCAATCTTTTTTCTTGTTTTTAAATAAGTCTTTGATGCTTTGCTTAGAATCCAAGATGTCTAAAACATCTCTTATTTGGGATTCGTTTCTTTCTCCTACTTGGTCTACTTCAGAATTTCCTTTATGGATCAAATAATTTAATTCGTAGTAAGGCCAAAATTCTCCCATTACTCCAGTGTAACCTGTAACGTATTGCGTTTTAACTCCTAGTTCATCTGTTTCTTCTTTTAGTTTGGGCTCACCTACAATTAAATCCCAAGCTGCATCTCGGTACTGAGACAATACCATATCAATCATAGCTATTCTTTTGGATTCTTCTCCTGAAGAACGGTTAGTATAAACAGGTTCGTTCTGATATTTTTCCGAAGCCATTAATTCTAGCAAAGCTTGACGAAGAGTTTTTCCGGATTTTCCTTCAAGTTCTGGAACCCAATCTCCTTTAGCGTTCATACGCTTCATATTGTAGGTTTTACCTGAAAGGTCTTTAGGCCCGAGACGTATTTCAGATGTAAGCTGCATCCAGTAATCGTACAAATCCTGACCTTCTTTAATTCCTAAAGTTTTAGCTTTAAGAATAGTTTCCTTATCTTGATTTTGTACTTTAGCAAAAGCCGCTGTTCTATCTAAATTCTCTACACCGTCTAAACGAGGTTTAGGCATAGCTGAATCATACATTAAAGAAGTAAGTTCTCTTGCTATAGGATCAAGATTTTTAGGTTGATACGTTGCAGGATTGAATATTGATTGAGCAAGTTGCCAATGCGCTTCTCCTCGTTTGTAGCGAGCTTCTCCTAAAATATTTCTACTTGGAGGTATGTAATTTTTAGTTCTAAAAGCGTATTCTTTTCTCCCCATTTTACCTTTTTTACGAGGATCGTTTTCATTTACAGCTTCTAAATCTGCTTTTCCAAGCTCTTCAAAAAAGAAAGGCATTCCAGTGTGTCCTTGGTGAAGCCTATCAATGTAGTTTCTAGCTTCTGTAAACACAGGATTGAGACCTTTTCCTACATCCTTCATTAAAGATGGGACAAAAGATGCTGTTAATTGCTGTGCATAAGATTCAGCATTTTTTTCTAAATCAAA
>MDTD01124935.1_pt1 | contig 11484 bp, 16 predicted proteins | sample 811221 | NCBI WGS metagenome assembly MDTD01 (sample SAMN05326646, study PRJNA326480) | marine metagenome | isolation source: seawater | place: Pacific Ocean: South West | collected 2011
ATATTGTACAGTTTAAGCCTCTACCCTGGGACTTAATGAGATCGTTTGGTAACGATAAGGGCAATGATAACGACGCAGGCCTTTATAGCGTTCTTCGCAACGATCCTGAGCGGTTTCCTGTGCCTGCCGGCGCGACTCCCGTATCTCGCAAGCAGATTGCCACGCCAGGAGACGGTGTAGCGAACATAGATCAGTCCACCCTTCTGGCGATTATGTCAGGAAAGAGTGCACCAAACGGGGCAGACACTTCTTATGTGATTGTTGGCTATGGACCTGGATCGGAAAGCAAAGTTGCAGGACAAATTTATAGCTTAGGATCAGATCCGCTCGGCATTGGTGCACCGGTTTATGCTCCAGGTTCGATCGGCGTAGATATCAGATTTGCAGGCGCAGGAAGCTCAAAGTCTAGCAGAAGATTTAGTTTTAACTTTAAGACAAAAGCAACTTCAGAAGCCAACTCAGGCATAGCATTTAGTAGCGCCGAAGAATTGATCAGTATCTTAACCAAGGAGAAGCCTGTTGCAGAAAACTTGGTGCGAGAGTACGTGAGGTCTATATTGTGAGCGAGAAACTAATCAGACAACTAATTCGAGAATCTTTACTTCTTGAGGAGAAGACATCAGAAGCAACAACAGAAGTCCCATGGGATCAGCCAGAGTTGTTTTACGCTGCAGGAAATGGTATTGGCCGAGGAGAATATTCATTAGTCGCTGCTCTTGTTGGTGCAACTATTACTTTTGATTCTGAGGCAATTGATAAAAAGTTAACAGCATGGAAAGATACACCCAATAAGGATAAAAAAGCTAAAAGTGGCGCTCTTTCGGAACTAGATGCGGCTGGACGATCACAAATTCCGGAATCAGTTCAAGCAGGTGTACAAGGCCCTGGAGAAAATTTTGATGTATACGTAGATCAGGATATGATCAACACCATGGCAAATGATCCTAAGGTAACACTAGGAGGATCTTCAAATACTGAGTATCTAGGCAAGAAGATAGAGGTAAAAGAGCCGGGATCTAACAATACATTTAGAATGGCTTCAGAGGGTCAGCAGTTCATCGCAACCTCAGTCGGCATGGGTGATTATATGACCCTAGCAAGCCAGATCAATAAGCTCCAGCGAAATTTTTACAAGAAACTTAAGGATCTTGAGGGTGAAACTCAGCTAGATCTATTTGATGACGCTGCTGGTTTGGGTGTTACACAAGTCCCAGCCGAAATTCAAGATTTTATGAGATTAGATGGAAAATTTTTTAGTGCTTTTTCCAATATTGTAAGAGGAGAAGGCGGCACCATCGCGACAAGACTCAAAATAATGCATGACAGTGTGTTAGCCATGGGTGAATGGATATCCAGCCCTCCACCCACGGATCCTGTTGCAGAGCTTATGTATAATGCAGTCAAAAAATACTATGGTGGCCTTGAGAGCCTAGATAATGCATACGTCCTTGATCCGTCTCTTCTAAGCAGCCAAGAAAATTTTTATGAGTACCTCTTGAGTGCTGCTTCAGCCGACTTTAAGAATAGACCCTTATTTGAGGTTGAAGATGGAGTTGAGTATATTGCATTTGTGACATCCGGAGGCTACAAGATATTTCCAACGGATATGGAGACCTTATTCGAGAAAGGCTTGCTTAAACTCCATTCACTGTCCCAGGGTAATAGACCCAAATTTAAGATTGGGGACATGATATCATCTGGTGGATCTGATGAGGCTGTTCAACCACAGCCTGAAGAAGTACCGACACCTGAGATCGAAGTTCCGAAACAGCTAGAGTTAGCTCTGGAAGCCGCCCGATACGTGAGAAAATACATCCGTGAAGCCCTTCTCACAGAAGCTTTCACAAAGACAGACGAGAGAGCCATCGAAGTCATGGCTCGCAAGCAGATCGACAAGAAGTGGAAAGAGCACGAGAAGAAGATCGACAAAATGTTCGATGAGCGTGACAAGACACTCTTTAGAAACGACGCCTTCTACAAGGTGATCGCGCGAATCTATCAGGAACTACAGAGAGCGTACGCTGAGGATCAGTTCAAGTACGCCACACGCTACACACGAAAAGATATACCACTGGCTAGATTTAGGCCGAGTTGATAACCAGGCCGACGTAAGATCTAAGAAGATTCTCTCTCACTGGCTTCTTGGACAGGATATTAAAGACGTTTTGAGCGTTAACTCCTCGCGGCATCGCAGCAGCAAATCCCTCGAAGTCACCCATCTCTAACATTTGACGAACCTTAGTACCGCTAATGTTTGGTGTACCCTCTCCTCTTGTGAACGAACCAGGGTTCTCTTCAGCAGCTAGAACACACTGGCCAGCAGCTCTAAGCGTGGGACAATATTTTTCTAGGTTCGTTTCAGGATAATTTTGTGCGGTATCTACTGGGTCGGAGTAGACGACGAGAGTGTCTTCGTTTGCAAGATCTTTATCAGCTTCACCCAATGCGTCATAAACCTTGCGAACAGGTGATCCGCCGTATTCAATCTCTACGTTTGACGGCATGATGCCTTCTAGCTCTTCTTTCCACACCCGAGCCATGTCATCACCGAGAATCGGAAACTCACCTTTGCGCTTGCGATCAGACGTGGAAACGAATAACTTTACTAAGTCATTTTCAGATGCTGCCATTTCAACAAGCGCATGGTGACCAGCGTGATAAGGTTTAGCTGATACTGGCACTAAGCCGATTTTCATATTGCTACTCCATATTTAATGTTAATAAGTATTCTCTGCACGTGTATAATAATTCTACGCGCAGATATGGAGATGAACACACAATGAACCAAGATAAAGAGTGGATCAAAAAAGAAATCGCGAAGATCCTAATAAAAGAAGGATTGATGGGTGAAGCTTTTGGACAAGGTGGTCGACATTCAGATCTGTGGAACACGTTTGTTGCACCATTTACTGATATTGTCAAAGCGGCTGCACTTTCTGGGCAAGATATACTAAGTGCAGTCAAACTTAACCTTGATGTTCTTTTAGCAATTGATCCGGACACAGTCAAAGCAGCACACGATAAATACGACAAGAGAAAAGAAGCGCTGGATGCGAAGTGGAAGCCTTTGAAGGACGCTAACGCCGCCGCCGGCGGAGGTGATGTAGCTCTTTTGGCATTTGCTGTTAATCCTGGTGCTTTTCTCGGAGCGAAGTTTGCCGAAAAGACTTTGAAGACTGTGCCGGATGTTTACACTTACATGGATGAGGCAGGATGGTCAGTTCCTTTGCGAGGACTTATTCCAGGTGCACCTGAAAAACCTGTTGAGACTGAAGGTCCAAAGGGGATTTTAGGCACAGCGAAAGATGTTGTTGGAAAGCTAGCAGATATCTTCTTCATTGCACATCACGCTCCAGCTGGCCCTATGCTATCTGAAGAAGATGGGCATGACGTTACAAATGTAGTGTCAGTTACTATGCATGAGGGCGAGGACGCAGAGGAAGAAAAGCCCAAGCAGAAGATTAAAGATATTGACGCTGAAATTGAAAACTATTTTGAAGAAACGGGTCTAGACAAAGTGTTTCAGGAAGCTGCTGACGACCTTTTGGATATGAGAGAAGAAATGCTTGACGATCTACTTTCAAAAGTAAAGCCTCAGCTCGATATGCTTTTAGGGCTGATGGAAGCAGCTACACCCGAGGATTTTGCTCAAGCTCTAGAGGGTGCAAAAGAAGCGGGAATGGCTGAGGCCGTACCTGCTAATTTTATGCAAGAATTCGATGCTCAGGCAGAAGAGTTAGCTAGTGACCCTAAATTCAAAGAAGAACTAGAAAAAGAAAAGTCTGGAATCACAGAAGAAGAAGTTCTGGAGACTGCAAAAAAGACCGCATTTTCTAATTCAAAGGAAGAGCTTCAAGTGCAGCTTGAGGCAGGCGGAGAAGAAATTGTAAAGCAAGCTCTAGAAGCTATTGAGTACGACATGCCTGAAGAGCAGGACAAAAAGATTATCGAGAAGACACCTGTGGGCAAGCAGTACTACGAAATTTATGAAAAAGCAAAAAGCGAGTTAATGAGTTACATTTCTTAGTTTCGCTGTAGAATCTCTAATGAATTTTGTTTTTCAATAGGAGAATTTTGCTATGTCATCTGGATCACAAAGATCTAATCGATGGATTCCTGAAATCATGTACGAAGAGTCTGAAGACGGACTAACTTCAAACATCCCATTTATTCAAGTACCGACAGGTGAAATCATGCCTGGCGTTCTTTTTATTTTTGAGTCTAGAGATACGGGTGAGTTCGAACCGGGGCCAGATGGTGAAGAGCTTCCTGTCACAGACTTAGAGCTTCATCAATTTTGTAACATGAACACTTTAAAGGCTAATCTTAGTGTTGAAGAGTACGACCGTGTACGCGCAGTGTTAGGTTTGGAGCCTCTCAAGGTTGCATCTCAAAAAGGCACACAAATCACACAGAAGATAAGAGAAGGTATCAAGAATCACGGTATCTGACGTTTTTCACCTTGCGCTTTTTGCCTGATGCATTATATGTGTAATGTTCCTGTGATTGTTTTTTATAGACAAGCTGGTTGGGATCTAAATCAGGTTGTGGGTCCGGTTTGACGTGCTTTTGATGATTCTTGTCGCTGACAGATACAGCTATAACCATCGCACACATAACAGTTATTCCCACCAAAAATCCAACAAATATATAAAAAGTGACATTCATGGCTGAACAAAGTGTAAAACTAGCCAAAAGCGTTGTAAAATATAAAAGAACTTAGAAGGAGGACCTATGAGTTACATTACTCGAGAAATGGCAGAAAACGCTCTTAAAAAGATGGCGAGATTCCATCGTGACTTAGACAATCTGTTTCAGTTGCACGGAATGGATCTGAAGGCGAATTTAGGAAGGCGTAACATTTTGCTTTCCCAAGCGCAAGAAAAGTTTTTTGCTGAAGAACTAAGCTTTGTTTATGAAGGCGTTGAAAGTGACGGCCGAACAGGACAGCCTGACATTGTAATTAACTCACTTGGAAAAGAACTTGAATGCAAGCTAACATCAAAGACAAAGTCCGGTGCATACAGTTTTCAGTCAGACTATGAGACCTTGCAGAAAAAGGGAAGTCTAGACTATTTGTATGTTGTTGCTGATGAAAACTTTGAAAAGTTTACTGTTCTTCACTACGAGGGTCTTACAGTGAATGACTTTCGTCATTTGTCCCCGGGCGCAAGAGGTAAAGTTTCTATGAAGAAACATGCTGCGAATAAGAAGCTCAACAAGGTCTATGGCGATCTAGCATCGAAGTCACAGCAGAACATCAATCGGCTAGAAGGTCTTTTGAAGAAAGACGACATTCCCAGCTATATGCGGAAGAAATACAACAAAAGCCTAGCCTATTGGAAAACTGAACCTGAGAAATTTACGGTTGTCTTAGAAGACATTAATGTGTAAGGTGCATATTTAGTTAGCAGGAGGATCATGATGAATTTTGACTTTGACAGAATTGCTATGCTAGCCGGCGTCGAGAGCGAAGATCCTAAGATCTTGAACGAGAGCGCTGAGCTGGTAAATGAGTCAGATGAAAAAAGAATTCGTGAAATCATCAGAGAAGAATTATCAGACGCCGTCGCTGACGCCGATGAAAAAAATGCATTTGACAAAGCAAGAGATACCAGATCACTTGTTCAGGCATCACACTTCATCAACATGACGCGCTATGGTAGAATTCTTCCAGCTCCTGCACCAGGAACCGCTGGCAATGAACGACGACCCGGTATGCTGGGTTTCGTCGGCGGTCTTGGATTTCATAACTAATAATCATTCTTACTTGAACAAATAACCCAAACACTGTACCTTTTCGCAGGAGGTTCAAGTTATGCATGAAGTTGGTAATATCATTTTTCTAGTTTCTAGAAAAGCTCAGTCTGTTCTAGCTGCACAAATTTGTGAGCAAAACGTAAAGAAAACACTAGATGGTGAAGAGACTACGTTTAGAGTTAGGATTGGAACAGGCGACACATCAGATAAGGAGCTGTACGATCTCGACCGGATTGATGCTGATATCTACGCTAGCCCTGAAGAAGCAACACAAAGTTTGTATGAAACAGCGAAAACAGTAATCGATTCATTAGTCAGTGATGCTGTTGACGATGCTACTAAGTTTTTCAACTATAAACAACTTCCTATTAAGAAAACGACAAAGTCACGCTCCAGAAAGTCGTCACCGAAGAAGACAGCAAAAGCCAGCAGCCCACCCACCAAAGACGACACTGTGTATGTGACAATGCCAGACGGAACTCAAGCGAAACTTAAAACTCCAATTGATAACATTCCAGCAACTTCATAGGAGACAAGTTATGAAAAGAGTCTTGTTGTTAGATGGGTACAATCTTTTGTACAGGGCACGGTCCGGATTCGCAAAGGGTGACAACCCAATTATCTTTAACTTCTTTAGAAGCTTGAGACCACTTATTGAAAAGTTCAATCCGGATGTTGCTTATTTCGTTCTTGAGGGTCGCCCTAAAGCAAGGCTAGCTCAAGACAGCAATTATAAGGCACAAAGAGTCTATCATGACAGAGACGACTTTAGGCGCCAGCGAAAGAAGATCATTCAAATTATTCAAGAAAGCTTTCCGATTACTGTTGCTAGACATGAAGACTATGAATGTGACGATGTAATCATGAACTTGGCAACAGAAAGGCACAAGTCTGACACTTGCTTTATTGTGTCATCAGATACAGATTTCATACAAGTACTCCAGAATGATTGTGACATCAGCCTTTATAATCCTGTTAGAAAGAAGTTTATAGACCCACCAGAGTTCGATTACGTATCTTGGAAGGCATTACGAGGTGATGCTGCTGACAATATCCCGGGATTCAAAGGCATCGGCGATAAAACTGCTGACAAGCTGATGCATGATCCCGCTCTTCTAACAGAATTTTTGAGCAAAGAGGGTCATCAAGAAAAGTTTGATCACAATATCAATATGATTCGTGCACATGAAATGAAAGACGACTTAGAATCCATGGAAGAGACTACTGCAGAATTTCAGCCTAATGAGCTACGCAAGCAGTTTACTGAGTATAAGTTTTATGCAATGACAAATGATACTGCGTGGAAGAAATACGTGGACACTTTTGATTGTTTGGTTTGATTTACTAAAAGAGTAAAAGAGAGTATTTTATGAGCATGAACAAACTTAATGAAAAAGACATGCGCCTTTTGAAAGAGAATGGCCTCGTAGGTGACACTGACATTGTGTACATGATGGGGCAGACCATTGTTGCTGAGAACATGCAAACTGGCGCAAAAAGAATTATCGAAGCGCCTCATTTACTTTTGGAATGTAAGCGCCAACTGTTGAGGGGATAAATGTCAGACTACAAAATTGTCTCATTTGACTGGGATGCATCTGATAAAATATTTGAGGGTGTTGAAAAATTAGCGTTGGCAGTGAGAACAACGATGGGCCCTTCGGGCCGTAACGTAGTAATCGAAAAGCCAGGCCGACCACCACATCTTACTAAAGACGGTGTCACAGTTGCTCAATCTGTAAATCTGAAAAATCGGTTCGAAAATCTTGGTGCTCAAATAGTAAAAGAGGCAGCACAAAGAAGTGCTGAGGTTGCTGGAGATGGAACTACGACTTCAACAGTTTTGGCACATGAAATGTATTCTAGAGGTCGTCAAATGGTTGCTGCTGGATTTGACCCTATGAAAATATGTAAAGGGATTCAAACAGCAGCTAATGTTGTTTCTGAAGAAATAGAAAAGCTTTCAGTTGATGTTAGGGACCGAGACGATATTGTAAATGTTGCAACCATCTCTGCAAACGGAGATTCAGAAATTGGCAACATGATTGCTGATGCCCTAGACTCTGTTGGCAAAACTGGTGTTGTTACTGTTGAGCCTGCGAAAGGTTTCGAGACTGTTCTTGATGTTGTTGAAGGTGTCAAGTTTGACCGTGGGTATGTCTCACCGTATTTCGTAACAGATCAAGATCGTCTTCACACAGAGTTTTCAAAGTGTGAAGTGTTTGTAACTACACAGAAAATTGACAACATCAAAAAAGTCTTGCCGATTTTAGAAAAGTCTCACGAAACACAGAAGCCTCTGCTGATTGTGTGTGCTGATATCGACCCGGAAGTCACACAAGCTTTAGTACTTAATAAACTTAAAGGCACCCTAAATGTCTGTGTAGTCAAAGCACCGCTTTATGGTGACGTCCAAGTAGAAATTCTAAAAGACATAGCAGCAGTCACAGGAACGACAGCTATTAATGCAGGCAACTATGATGAAAAAAATGGGTCTCTAAAAGAGGGCTGGTCTTTAGGTACTTGCAAAAGAGCTGTGATCACGAAAGGAGCGACACTTCTAGTCGGTTGCACTCCTGACGAGGACGCTGTGAATTCAAGGCTCGAAGTGGTAAAAGACAATCTTACCCGGGTAAACATTGAAGACCAAGAAAAAGACTACTATCTTGGCAGGTCAAGCATGCTGTCAGGTGCAATTGCAGTTATTCGAGTTGGCGGTGCTACTGAAGTCGAAATGCGCGAAAGAAAAGACCGAGTTGATGATGCTGTGAGTGCAACTATGGCAGCAAATCTTGAAGGAATCCTGCCGGGTGGTGGAACAGCACTAGTTCGGGCAATGTCTGAAATTAAAAAATTTGCAAGAAAAGACGATGAAAGTTTTAATGCAGGCCTTCGCGTAGTGGAACACGCGTGCGAAGCACCACTAAGACAAATAGTTTGCAATACGGGAGGATCACCCGAAGTAGTCTTAGAAAAAGTCACAAAGTCTAAAATGGGCAAAGGCTACAATGCAAGAACTAAGACATATAGTGACTTGCTATCAGAAGGAATCGTTGATCCTACAAAAGTTGTAAGATCAGCAATCGAAAATGCAGCTTCTGCTGCATGCAACTTGATATCTATTGGTTGTGCCATCGTTGAAGATGATGTCCGGGGCACTGATAAAAAAGATCCAATTTTAATCAACAATCGTGTGTAAAACTACCGAGAATATGGTATTATAATAACAGGATTCAAAAGGATCCTTGAAACTTTAAAGTCGTGATGCGACAGGGAGATATTGTTCTATGAGTAATGATAGTACGACATGTTATACGCGTGACGTTCTGACTCAAATGTCTGACAAGCAAATTGATGATGCGGCTTCAAAGCTGAAACGTCTTATACGAGAATCTGAAAAGAGGATTGCAGCTCATAAGCAGAACAAGCAAGCCAAAGCTATTGAGACTAAGTCGCTTCAAACTTTGGAAGTTGAGTACTGTTACGTCGATGATGAAAGGCAACGACGACAAAAGTTTAATGAAAACCGATCTCGACGCCGTTCAGCTTAGAGATCAAACACACACACACAGGAGGCAAAATTGGCTGATAACTTACAGCAGTTTTTCAAGCAGGTCGGCAAGACTAAACTTTTAACCCGAGAAGAAGAGATCGAGCTTTCTAAAAAGATCGAAAAGGGCGATGATCGTGCACGTCAACGTATGATTAACGCAAATTTGCGCCTTGCAATTTCTATTGCGAAGAAGTATCAAAATCGTGGCTGTGATCTTGAAGACTTGATTCAAGAGTCTAGCATTGGATTGATGAAAGCAGTTGATAGATTCGACTGGCGCCGAGGATTCAAGTTCAGCACTTACGCGTGCTGGTGGATTAAGCAGGCAGTTCGTCGTCATGTTGCAAGCCATTCAAGCTCCATTCGTCTTCCTTCTTATGCAAAAAACTTGATGTGGAAGTCACGTCAAATGAAGGAAGAGTACGAAGAAGAGTTTGGTGTCTTGCCGACAAACACTGAGCTAGCTGATCTTTTAGGTGTTTCTATAGATACTCTTGAAGCTGTTATTGCTTGTGGGTCAACACCTATTTCTATTGATAAGCCTATTAGATATTCAAACGGTGATTCAGGCAGAACCATTGGTGACATTGTTCCCGATGTTGAAGCTATTCGTCCTGATGAAGTCTTGGACAAGCAAAAGCTCTGTTCTATCATTCGTGATGCATTGGCTACACTCACTGAACGTGAGGAAAAAATTATGCGCATGAGGTTTGGAATCGAAGAAGATCCAACAGATCATGTCAACTTCCCAATTACTAAGTCAGAACTTAAACAAATTAAGAAACAAGGAGTAGCATAATGAGTATGCCCAAAGGACACAAAAGCGAAAACGGATATGCAACAGTTACTGCCATTGAAGGTGCAAAAGACTACAGAACTATTGCTGACCACATGACAGGTGAAGGTCACAAGATGAATCATGCCACAGCACGCAACGTATTTCTACGTGCTATGAAAAAGATTGCTGAGCCTCTTCACACAATGTATGACATGCCTACAGACGAAGCAAGTATTATGCGTACTGCGAAAGATCCGAGATTTCAGGAAAGTGTATTCGAGATCGTTGCTGCCTCAGACTCAGGCTCTATTGACATCTAAGGAAAGTAAATATGATTCCATGGAAAACATTTAAGTTTCGACGAAAGTTGAATCTATCAAATTTAGTAAAAGAAGAAAAACTCGTCACATACGAAAAACTGGTCGAGTATCTTCGTCTTCTTCACGTTGAAGCACCTCCACTGTCAGAATATGAGAGTGTAACTGAAAAAGCTGCTGCTACCAAGACTCCTGCTTCTAAGAAAAGTACTACAACTAGAAGCAAGTCCCCTGCTAGCAAAAAGACTGTGAAGGAAACTCCCAAGCCTACTGAAGACCCAACAGAGGTTTGGGAGGCAGGTCTAGAAGGTTCTTATTCAGAGAAAAAACCAGCTAAGACTACTACTAAGCGCACAACTCGAAGAACTCGAACTACTAAGAAGAAGAGCTAAATATGTTTAAAGCGATTTGTGCTGCAGCTATAGCTCTAAACACTGTGATGTTTATTTTCAACATCATCATGCAGCACAATGACTGGGCAATGTTGAATATACTTTCTGCAATTGCCTGCTGGATTCCATTCTTTAATGTAACAGGAGAAAGTAAAGATGAATAGCGAGACAGTAAAAGAATTAGTCGAGCGTTTGACCCGCATCGAAAGTGAGCAAAAACTTTTGGCAGAAGATAAGAAGCATCTTATTGCTGAGTATAAAGATAAGCTTGACGTGAAGGCAGTACAGGCTGCTATTCGTGTTGCCAAGATCAAAGCAAAGCTTGACACCTCTGATCAAGAGTTTGATAACATTATGAGCACTGTAAACGGCAGTCTTTGCCTGAATAACGTGGACTAAAATGACGTGTAGAACAATCCTTCAGTGGCCAAACAGAAGCCTGGCTGAAAAGTCCACTGCTTGTGGCACAGATATTACAGACGAAGTGCTTTCTAACGTCACTGATGTTGTGGACACACTAAGAGCTTCGTTTGGCGTAGGGCTAGCAGCTCCTCAAATTGGAATCAAGAAGAGGATTCTAGCAATCAGCCCGTCAGTCGCCCAGATAGAAAATCCGTATCCACAAGAACAGTTTCCGGATCACTTTGTTGTAATTGATCCTGAGCTCGAGCTTGAAGGACATGA
>MDTD01141604.1_pt1 | contig 11483 bp, 14 predicted proteins | sample 811221 | NCBI WGS metagenome assembly MDTD01 (sample SAMN05326646, study PRJNA326480) | marine metagenome | isolation source: seawater | place: Pacific Ocean: South West | collected 2011
TTGAAGGTACCTATTTATCTAACGCAAATACCTTAAGATTTTGGTCTTCTTTCTTTGTTATATTACCTATATTTTTGCAAGCACCTTGGGTAAGATTCCAACCAAATACTGCATTATTATTTACGTTCTTTATTTTGGCAACAGCAATTTTTTTATCTAGCGAGCCTTCTAAGAAATTCTTCATTATTGGCTCGTTGTTATTCGGTGTAACAGGAAGCTGGCTTGGAGGATCTTTGTTTTGGGGTTGGTTAAGTGCACATCCTATTCTGCATATTCCTGTTGAGGCAGTTGCACTTCCTCTTGCTTTATTTGGTTTAGGAACAAAATGGAAAATCGGATCAAGTTTTTATATCGCATCTTTATTTGGTACAGCAATTACAGACCTTACTATATTTTTTACTGGATTCATGGATAAATGGATGGAAGTAATTAAAGCTGATTCCGAAAGTGCTCCATTAATACTGCAAAAAACATCAGAAAATCTTATTAGTATAAAACCATTATGTATAATTATTTTTGTTGGTTTTTTACTTTGGTTATTATCAAAAAGAATTTCTAAATCGTCTTCTGTAAATAGTTCTAATGGCAGGTCATTATTGGTATCTAGTTATGTTTTGCAAACAACATTAATAGTTGATTTTATTTTTATTTTACTTGCCATAATTCAACCAAATTTAAGTGGATTGGTTTAATGCTTAGGCCTCCATTCTCAAAGAATCTTATTGGATTTGATGATTGGGATGTAATTGTTATTGGTGCTGGAGCGGCTGGATTGATGACATCTTTGGAATTGCCTGATAATTTAAATGTTCTTCTTTTAAATAGAAATACAAGTAAAGCTTCTTCTAGCAGATGGGCTCAAGGAGGAATTGCATCGGTTGTTAGATCGGATGATTCATTTGATTTGCATATTCAAGATACACTTACCGCAGGCGACGGATTGTGTGATTTAGATGCTGTCGAGATGCTTGTTAAAGAAGCACCTGGTTGCGTAGAAAACTTACAAACACTAGGTATGACATTTGATATGCATTACGATCAATTATCTACAACTTTAGAAGCAGCTCATTCACGTAGAAGAGTTTTGCATGTTAAAGATCGTACAGGCAGAGCTCTTGTGGAAGTTTTAGAGGAGCATATTGAGAGAAAGAAAAATATTCTGCATTGTAGAGGAGTAAGAGTAACAGAATTATTAATTGAAGATAATATATGCAGAGGAGTGCAAGTTTTAGATGGATCAAATTTATATTGGATTACATCCAAAGCAGTCGTTTTAGCAACAGGAGGGGGAGGTCATTTATTTACAAATACTACAAATCCTTCGCAGTCAGCTGGTGAAGGCATTTCATTGGCTTGGAAAGCTGGAGCTTTAATTCAAGATCTAGAATTTATTCAGTTTCATCCCACAGCACTCAAATTTTATGGGGCTCCATGTTTTTTAATCTCTGAGGCTTTACGAGGAGAAGGAGCTGTCCTTATTGATAAATATGGAAATAGTCCAGTAGAACATCTAAAAGATAAGGAATTGTCTTCTAGAGATCAGGTGAGCAGGGCTCTTTTGGATAATATGATTAATAATGATGTTGATCATGTTGGTTTAGACTTGCGATTTATTGATCCAGAAAAATTAGTTAAAAGGTTTCCAACGATTTTAAATAGGTGTAATGAATATGGTGTAAATCCATTAAATGAAGTAATTCCAGTTGCTCCTGCAGCTCATTATTGGATGGGTGGGGTATATTCAGACTTAAATGCATCAACGACAATAGTCAATTTATATGCAGTTGGAGAAGTCGCGTCGACGGGAGTACATGGAGCGAATAGACTTGCAAGTAATTCATTAATGGAATGCCTTGTCTTTGCAAGAAAATTATCATCAATAAATTTAGATGTTAGTAAGACCTATCGCTTTTCTGATAGAGATAATAGGACTATTCCAATAACTGATTTAGATAAGGATTTATTTAATAAAATATCAATCCATATTGAATCATTAAGGAAGTTATGTTGGAAAAATATTGGCGTCTCTCGTTCAAAAGATAAAATGCAAGTTTTCTTAGATTATTTATTAGAAGATAATAATTCATTTGTCGATAATTCAATCATTAACATGCTTAAAAAAGTTGAATTAAATCAAAAGATCTCGCTAGATGAACCTAATAGAAGGGCCCTGAATTTATTACTTGATTTACAAAATAGACAAATTACTACAAAACTTTTACTTCAAGCTTGTATTTTTAGAGAAGAGAGTAGAGGAGGTCATTTTAGAAGTGATTTCCCAAGTAAAAAAAATGAATGGAAATGTCATACAAATCAAATCAAAAACAAAGAAATTCAAAAGAGATTTATTAAAAATTAGTATCTCCTGTGTAATTAGAAATCTCAGCCAATTCTGCTAAACTTCTAGTTCCGCTATATATTTCATCATCTATTTCCCATGAGGGAAATCCTTCAATACCTTTTTCTTCGCATAACTCATATTGGTTGTCTTTACCGTCTTTTGCACATTCAATAATAGTTAATTCATCAACTGCTTTTTTACCAAAAAGCTGCTTCTGATCATTGCAATGAGGACACCAATATGCACTATACATTTTAATATTTTTGTCACTTAGGTATTTTGCAAAATTAATCTTTTCTTTTGAACTTACATTAGTTATTGGGGGAGATAACCTCTCTTTAGTAGTATCTATTTGATTTGCTAGAGATGGATCAACTTGATTAGACCAAATTAAACCTCCCAATAAAACTGAAAAAGTAATAATTAAAGCTCTGTAAAGCATTGTTTCTCTATTTTCAAACCTTGCCCCAATGATAGTGATAATAAAAATGGAAAAAGATAAAATTGCAGAAAGTAAACAAAAAATACAAAATGCTTTGATTTTGATAATCATTATGTAAAGCAATAACATGCTAAACACAGAGGAACTACAGGAGATTATATAAAGTAACCACCATAAACTTCTATGATAATTTTGTTTAGGAGTGATTATTTTTAAATTTAGAAGTAAGGTAATTAATAATATTGTTGTGTATACGATTAGGCCAGCAAGTGATAAGGGAATATTTATTTGATCGTTTTTTAAGAGTGTGCCCCATGGACTATTTAAAACAGCATCACATCCTTCTTTAATTCCTGGACATGACAATGAATTAAATAAGCCCCAATTTTTAAGTGTAATTGATCCAGTATCTACAATCCCAATTGTGCTTAGGATGGCTATGGTAATTGTTGGCCATTTTAAATCTTTTTTATTCTTTATTTTTATAGTATTTAAGGGCATATTGTAAAAATGCATACATATTTAATTTAGTCTAATTATTTTGATTAAGTAATCGCTAAATATTAAATAATAATTTTTAATAAAATTCTTAAATATTAAGTCTGATTTTTATATTAATTTAACTGCCCTTAAAAGTTTATCTAATGCAAAAGCAGCCCCAAAACCAAAAACTAGAAAAGCGAAATAAAATAAAATGTTCATAAACTTTTTGTTAATATAGCACTTACATTTTTAATCTAGCACTTACGTTTTTAATATATTGCTTTAGTTTAATTTCTTAATCTTGAATATATTCAAGATTTTTCAATAAGCATTCTTCTGCTTTTTGCAATTCTCTGCCTAGGTAAAGTGCATGATCAAACTTTGATATTAAATCAATACCTTTTTCTGTTAGTAATATTCCAATTTCTTTGGCTGTATTCCCAACAAAAATCTTATTGTATTTTCTTATGTTCTTTGAATCACATTGAATTGGTTTATTAGTATTAGGATCTAAAGCAATTCCTTTGCTATCTATATTATTAAGATAATGTTCAACTATTATTTTTTGATTGTTTAAATCTATTTTGATAATAAAGTATCCATTAGGATCAAGGGATATCTCTCTTTGAGATAATTTTTTATCGAAACTATAGATTTTGCTTCTTAAATTTTCAGTTTCCATATTTCAAGAAATTTCTATTAACTATATTTTAAGACTATTTTGCTAACTATCTTTTTTACATATCAAAAAAAGCGAATTAACTTTAATAAGTAAAAATATAAAAATTTTAGTATTTATATTTATTATTAATAAGTTGTTTTAAAAATACATAATATTCAAAAGATAGATTTCTTTTCCTGTTTAAAAGGAATAGATTCATTCTCAATTTTAATTAAACGTTCAGTTTCAGGATTTACTCTTGTTAACCACTCCCCTATAATATTTTCCATATTTTTATCGAACCATTTATGAAAACTAAATGTCTCTTTCGCATAAAAACCTCTCCTTCTCTTATGTTGTCCACCTGCACCTGGATCAAAAAATTTTATATTGTTTTGTATTGCCCACTCAATTGGTTTGTAATAGCATAATTCAAAATGTAGATTATTTACATCTCTGGAACAACCCCAATATCTTCCCCATAATTTTTCATTATTTTTGATACACATTGACATAGCCATTATTTTATTAGTTAATTCCTCATAAGCACAAAATATCAATATATTTTCTTTGTTATTTATACAATTTAGAAAGAAATCATATGTTAAGTATTTGCTTCCCCATACTCCCCACCTTAAACAATGTTGTTCATAGAAAAAATGCATATTTTTCATTAAATCTTGATTAATTTCATTTCCTGTTATCGTTTTTATATAAATCTTTTCTTTGCTTATTGATTTTCTTTCTTTTCTTATATTTTTTCTTTGATTTGAATTAAATCTATTTAAGAAATCCTCAAATTTCTCTTCACCAGATGATACCCACTGGCTTGAAGTATTAATCCATTTTTGGTATTTTTGATTGATTAAAAGCTTGCCCCATTCATGATCCGCATATAAAAAATTACAACTTAGAATTTTATTTTTTTTTGCAAAAATTTCAATATTTTCTAAAAGAATTAGTGTCGTTTCTTTTTTATTTATATTTTCTTTATAAAGAAACTGATAGCCCTCTATGGGACTATAAGGACTCATTCCAATAAGTTTAGGGAAATATTTTAAATCTAAATCTTCAGCTAGTCTTGCAAATGATTGATCAAAGACAAATTCCCCATAGCTATGATTTTTAAGGAAAAGAGGAGCTATTCCAATTAACTCTTTACTAAGGTAAATAAGAAAATATAAAGGTTGCCACCCCGTATTTTGAGATACACTTTTTGAATTTTCAAGGTTAAAAAACCAATCCCAATTATAAAAAGGGTTATTTAAGTACACTGCAAGATTATCCCAATCTTCTCTATCAATATCTTCAATTCTTAATTTAATTTCTATTTTGTATTTTTCCTTAAACATAAAGCTTTTTATTAAAAATATTATTTCTTAAATTTTCTTGTATAGTGCATAAAAATTTCATTTGTTTTAAGGACTTTTATTTTTTTTATATTCCAATTAGCTTCAAAATTATTAATTTCATTTTTATCTTCAAAAGGAATCCATGTGAATTTTCCTCCAAAAATTTTTGGACAAATTGTTAATTTTAACTCGTCTATTAAATCTTCTTTGATAAATGAATGTATTAATTTTGCTCCTCCTAATAATGCTATCTTATTGATGCCCTCTTGTTCCTTAAGGAACGTTAAAGTATTAGCCCATGAGTCTTTAAAAGAGAATATCTTATCAAAATTTAAGTTTGTATCTTTAATATTTGTATTCGAACTAATAAGCCACCTCTTTAATGGTTGATTGAAATAATCCCATTTATTTGAAAAATTTTTGCTATTCCCAGCGATAATCGAAATAGGCTGATTAGAAGCAATTTTTTGGCTAAATCCAAACAAGTTTCTCCTTTTGATTAAATAAGTACTTTGGTGTGCTTTTAGTGTTCTAGATCCAAATAAAGTTGCATCGATATTTGATAGTGATTTATCAAGTAATTTTTTATCTAAATCACTACCTATATGTGATTCTCCACCTTTAGGAAAAGCAATTCTTCCATCTAAGCTTATAGCTATCACAACTATTATTTTCGGTTTTTTCAAACTTTGCTAAATAAAGTATTTTCAAGTTTTTGTTCTAAAGAATTAGTCAGACTTTTTTCAACATATATTTCTGCAGCATTATTAGGGCTCTCTTGCAGTTTGATTTTATAAAGAGTGGCGCCTAAGTTTTTTATGGGATTGGATAAAATATCTGAAATGTATAAAGCAATATTTTCACAAGTAGGGACACAAGTTTTGAAATATTCAATATCTTTATTTAAAAAAGTATGATCTAGTTGCTCCACTATAAGATCATCTATAATAGTTTGCAGCGATGGTAAATCACAGATCATCCCAGTTCTTGAATTAATATTTCCTCGAACTGTTACATCAAGAAAATAATTATGTCCATGTCCATTTACTCTTGCACACTTACCATAGATTTTTTTATTTTCAGATAAAGAAATCTCATCTTTTGCTAGTCTGTGAGCAGCGTTGAAATGAGTCTGAACTGTTAATAAAGCTTCCATTTTTTTTCCGTAGTAATCAGCCCATAATTCTGGGCTTTCATAAAGTCTTAAAGAAGTTAAAGGTAAATCATTTATTAAACGATACCAAATAATACTTACAAGAGCTTCTGTAGTTGGCAGAATACCATCATCTTTAGTTATGTCAAATTCTGGCCATACTTCGTTTAGGAAACGAAAGTCTAATGGTTCAGTTACTTTTTCTCTTATAGAATGTTTAACATCTGAAAGATTAAGAACCATTCCATAAGAATCGAGTTTTCCGCCCATTGATACTATTAATTCATAGTTATGACCATGCCCTGGTGATAGACTACATTTGCCAAAAAGAGCAAAATTTTCCTCTTGACTTTTTTCCGGAAGCCAATAACGATGACTAGAACTAAAGCATGCACGCCTAGTAATCACGCATTCTCTACCTTCACCATGATTTGAATCGGAATGAATTAATGACATAATTACGTGTATTATTACTATCTTAAGGTCTGAAATACAATTTTGTCTTTATGGAAGAAATTTTAATTAAAAATATCAATAATACTTTAAAAGGTAGATCTATATTTTTAATAGGTATGATGGCATGTGGAAAGTCTGCTACTGGTCCCGAACTAGCACAAATGCTTAAATATAAATTTGTTGATTTAGATTTATTAATAGAAAAAGTTGCTAATAAATCAATATCAAATATTTTTAAAAATGATGGAGAAAATATTTTTAGAGAATATGAAACAAAATGCTTAAATGAGATAATTAAATTTCCTTCACTTGTTATTTCTACAGGAGGAGGGGTTGTCACGAAAAAGCAGAATTGGGGCATTCTTCGTCAAGGTGTTACTGTATGGATAGATATTGCAGATGAAATTGCAATAGAAAGATTAGAAAAAGATATAAATAATAGGCCTTTGCTTATTGATCAGGATATTGAAAAAAAATATATTGATATTTTGAATTCTAGGAAAAGTTTGTATTCTCAAGCTGATTTAATAATAAGTGTTTTAAATGAAAGTGTAGAGAAGGTGGCTGAGAAAATAATAATTGAGATAAAAAAAAAGATAATTGATTAATCGGGATCAATTCTTACAGCGAACCATTTAATAACATATCCTTGTTTAACTTCTAATTCACAGGTATTTTCTAGAAAATCAGAGATATTCTCATCCTTTTCAAAGTTTACATTTTGATTTATTCTTATACTATTCCCTTTTTGGAACCATTCTTTTAGCCATTGAATAGCTTCTGCTTTAGTGACAATTTTTTCTTTTTTTTCTGGTTCTAATAAAACAAAATGATCTACAGATCTAATTAATGGATTTGACATGATAAATTTTTTTATAGGTTTGATTTGTTTGATTTTTTCACAATCAATTAATTTTACAGAAGTCTATGCATTAGTAAATAAAAATATAGAACAATTTTTAGTTAAGAGAGAAATGATATGGCCAAATTGGAATTTAACTAAATTGCAATCGTCAGATATTAAAAAGGATTTAATTTATCCCGCTTGGTTTGAGGGGGACTGGAGAGTGCAATCTCAGGATTTAAATGATACTTCTCAAAAACCAATATTTTATAAAGTGAATTTTCTTAAAAATCAATCAGGACAAATAGTTGGTAATAGGTTAGAGAATTCAAAGTCTATAGGGAAAGAATTATTTGGAGATAAGCTTCAAAAGATTAAAGTTGATCCCCAATCTTTTAATAATCAAATTATTTACTTGGAAGACAATGAGAATATTGAGTCAAGAGTAACAGGTAGAAATCAGATCCTTGATAATAATTTGTTTTTTTCAGATGAGTTTTTCATTCAAACTGCACATAAACAAGGCTTTTCTAGGATTAATCAAGTAGAAGTATTGAGCAAATTTTATAAGTGTAATATTATTAAGAACTTAGAGGTTGATAAAAATTATGATATTTGCGGATTTCAATACACTGCTACTTTTGGCTCAAAAGTGGGGGATACAAATGTAAAAGCTATTACAACAAATAAATATAAATTAACTTTTAAATTTATTGGGATTCAAAATTAAATATTAATTCCTCTAAATTATCTCTCCAATCAAATAAATTTTCTAAGTAAGGATTATTAATAAATTCATGACATCCTTCTCCAGCTAAAATAGGCCCAGAAGAAACAGGGAATTTTAATAAAGATAATTGAGCCGCAATTGATATATCAGCTATAGATAAAGAATTACCTACTAAAAATTGTTTATTTGCCAATGCTTTAGATAAGGCTTCTAAATTTTTTTGCAAATCAAGATTATCTTTATTAGAAAAAACAACTTTCGATATTTTACTTACATTACTGTAAGGTAATTTGTTCAATAAACCTTTGATAGAAGAGGGGATTTCGTCTGGGAGTAATGCAGTTCTTAATTGCGGATTCTCTAATGCAGATGTTATGAGTACTTTCTTACATGCAGATGCCATTGTAGTATCTGCCCAATCTTCAATTATCTTTGATTGTGCAAATAAAATAGGATCTTCAGGAAATAAAGAGTTTGTATCATTTTTTTTATCTATGTACTCGCAAATATTTGAAGAGTCACTAATGATTTGATCGTTATCATCTTTAATGACAGGTAATTGTTTTTGACCAGATAACTTGAAAATATCAATTTGACCTATACCTGGCTTAACTTCTTCAATACGATATTCAATTTTCTTGAAGTGGAGTACCATTCTTGTCTTGAGACAGAAAGCACTATGCCTAAATTGATATAATGTAATCATAAAAGTATAGTTTTTAAAAACTTAGCTAAAAAAGTAATCTTTTTGTGGGGTTTATGGGCGAATTCTTTTCTAATGTTGCAAGATACCCTAAATATTTAATCTCTATAATTGCTGGTGGCTTAATTGCTTTATTAGGTCCTTTATTTAGAAATATCTCAAATCCAGTAACTGCTATAGCTTTGATTTCTTCTGTCATAAGCGCTATTATTACATTTTTTTTCGTTTTGCAAGCTATGACAAATCCTAATCCTTTATAAATTTATGACACAGAGTCGCCGTATTCAAAAAGTAGCTTCCCTTTTAAAAAGGGAAATAACTTTAATTTTTAATAATGATTTAGAAGATAGATTAATTTCAGATAATTTTATATCAATAACAAACATTGAGATTTCCTCTGATCTTTATTATTGCAAGATATATGTAAGTTCCTCTTTGGCTGAGGATACAAAAATCAAGGTAATTGATAGTTTAAATAATTCAAAGAGTTTTATAAGACATAAATTAAGTCAAAGAATAGATATGAGGCGTATTCCAGAATTGATATTCAAAATAGATAAAGCGCTGGAGAATGGTAATTCTGTATTGAGGGTATTAGATAAATTAAGAGATGAAAAGAATCAAACTTAAATAAAATCATGAAAGAAGTTAAGTTACCTTTAAAAAATAAAAACATTATTATTACTCGCGCTAAGGATCAAGTATCGGAAGTAAAAAGAATGTTCCAACAAGAAGGCGCGATAATATATGATTTACCAGCTTTAATTATTGATTATCCTAAAGATATTAAACCTTTGGATAACGCCCTAGAAGGGATAAATGATTTTCATTGGGTTATTTTTTCAAGTGCAAATGGGATTAAATTTGTAGAAAAGAGATTATCCTTGAAAGGTACATCTCTAAAAGAATTCTCAAATAAACTTAAAATAGCTGTTGTTGGTGATAAAACTTCCCAATATTTAAATAAAATCGGTCTAAAAGCTGATTATATCCCTCCCAAATTTATAGGCGATAGTTTAGTGGAAAACTTTCCAGTACCCTTACAAGGTCTTCGTCTTTTGATTCCCAGAGTTGAAAGTGGTGGAAGAAGAACTATTATTGATGATTTTATTACTGCGGGAGCAATCGTGACAGCTGTCGCTGCGTATGAATCTAAATGTCCTAGTGTAATACCTCAAAAAACGATAAATGCCTTTCAAAATAAGATTATTGATGCAATATTGTTTTCTAGTGGGAAGACAGTAAAAAATACATCAAAATTGCTAAAGATGCATTTTGGGGAGGAATGGAAATCGATGTTAAGTGATATTAAATTCTTGACTATTGGCCCGCAAACCACCCTTGCATGTCAAAAGGAATTTGGAAGAGTTGATAAACAAGCTAATCAATATAATTTTCAAGGTTTACTAGAGTCTTCAATAGATTACTTTAGTTAATCTGTTTAGAAGAATGATTTTTTTCAACAAGATTTTTAAATCTATCAATATTAGCTTGCAGCTCATTAGTGACCATTTTCCCTAAAATATTTTCTTCCATTAATCTGGCAATCATTTTTGGTAATTCATAAGTAACCGATAGATTGACAGATGTTGCATTCATTTCTTCTGAATTAAATAAAACAGAGCCTTTAGTCGGGAGACCTCCAATAGATTCCCATTTTAACTTTTGCCATTCAATTCTTTCTGTGATTTGTGCTTTCCATTTAAATCTAAAACCATTGGCTGCAAGAGTCCATTCTGTTAAATCAGGCAATGTAGAAGTTTGCTGATCAATTGTTTTAACGGATTCTATCCAGCTCATCCATAGAGGCATTGAATCCAAATCACTCCAAGTATGCCAAACACTCTCTAAAGGAGCATTTACTTTAGTAATTACATCATGCTTGAGCCAGATTCCCATAATTAGCCAACCGCTAAATTTTTTGCTAACTTTATTTCTTTATCAAGCATAACAGAGGCTGCTAGATGGCCACTCATTGTAGCACCCTCCATGGAATCTATATAGTCTTGTTTTGTATAGCTACCTGCGAGATAAAAATTTTTTATTGGTGTTTTTTGATTAGGTCTAAATGGTTCCATTCCTGGCGATTCTCTATACAAAGATTGGGGGATTTGAACAACATTACTCCATAAAAGTTTTAAATTTTTTGATGATGGAAATAGTCTTCTAACTTCACTATCAATTGCTCTAGTGATTTTATCTTTTGATCTTCCAATCCATTTGTCTCCAGGTGTCAGGACACACTGCAATAAAGAACCCATATTTTCTTTTCTATAATCCTCAGGACTCGTTAGTGCAAGATCAGCAAAACAACTAAA
>MDTD01168953.1_pt1 | contig 11483 bp, 11 predicted proteins | sample 811221 | NCBI WGS metagenome assembly MDTD01 (sample SAMN05326646, study PRJNA326480) | marine metagenome | isolation source: seawater | place: Pacific Ocean: South West | collected 2011
TTTGCCCGAGTGGTGGAATTGGTAGACACAAGGGACTTAAAATCCCTCGATAGAAATATCGTGCCGGTTCAAGTCCGGCCTCGGGCACCACATAATAGAAGAAAAAATGGCTTATCGCTGTGTATAAGACTAACAAAGTCAAAGGAGTAAAAAACATTTTACTATATCAAAAATTTGACTTTTATTTACCTAAAACAGAAATAAAAAAAATTTATCCTAAATCAAAAGAGCAATTTCTGTTTCTTAGTTAAATTTTTGTAAATACATGTTCTGAAAATTACTTTGCTTTTAAATATACAATTAGCTAGATTTCTGAAGAAGATATTAAAACAAAGAAAAAGACAGAAGAATATTATAAACTTATCTATAATTAAATAACTTTTTATGCAAGAAGCACATAGTAGTAATCATCACAATGAACTTGAAGATAAGATAGATCTTCGAGAACTTCTTTATGTTCTACTAGAAGGAAAGTGGATGATTGTTTCTGTGACAGCTTTTGTATCGATTATTGGAGTTATATTCAGCCTCCTTTTGCCTAATATCTATGAATCTAAAGCTTTACTAGTTCCGGTTAACCCATCTAGCAGTATCTCAGGTGCTCTTGGAGGTTACAGTAGCCTAGCAGGGCTTGCTGGGATAAACCTTCCTCCTGGTGGTGATGAGGGCAATTCTGTAAAAGCAATTGAAAAGATTAACTCTCTAAGTTTCTTTGAAGACCACATCCTGACAAATATTTATCTGCCAAATCTCATGGCTGTTAAATCTTGGAACCCTAAAACAAATACATTAGCTTTTGATGATAATATTTACGACACTAATACTAATACCTGGATTAGAGACTATTCCTATCCACAGCAACAAATACCAAGTGCTCAAGAAAGCTTTAAAGTATTTAAATCAAAACACTTAACCTTAAGTGAAGATAATAAAACTGGTTTTAGCACTCTATCAATCAAACATCAATCTCCATTTGTAGCTAAGCAATGGGCAGAGTTGGTTATCAATGAAGTTAATAGTTTTTATAGACAAAAAGATAAATCAGAATCAGAAAAGGCTGTTAGTTATCTCAATCAGCAAATTTCAATGACTGGTTTGTCTGAAATCAAGCTAGTTTTAGCTCAACTATTGCAGGAAGAAACTAAAAAGTTAGCCTTAATTGAAGCCAATCAATTTTATGTCTTTGATTACATTGACCCCCCTGTGGTGATGGAGCAGAAATCAGAACCTAAAAGAGCTTTAATTTGCATTCTAAGCGCACTATTGGGTGGCATGCTAGGTGTTTTATTAGTTCTTCTAAGGCATTATGCTTTAAATAAAGAAACCTCATAATTTTATGGGTTTTGATACATAATTAGAAAATAAATTAACTTTTTATAAATGCTTTTATTAATAATTAGTATTAAAAAAATCAAATGCTAGATGTTCCATCTTTTAAAACAATCATAGAAAATGCACCTTTGGTATCTATCGATTTGTGCTTAATCTGTAATGGTCAAATCCTCCTTGGAAAGAGGAGTAGTGAGCCGCTGAAAGGACGATGGTTTACCCCAGGCGGACGAATACATAAAAATAAAACATGGCAGGACACATTGCTTAGGGTTGCTGAAGAGGAATTAGGGCTAAGCGGCAAAGCGGTAGAGGATTTTTCTTTAATGGGTATATGGGATCATTTTTATAGTAATAGTGTCCTCGATCAAAACATTTCAACTCACTATGTAAACTTGCCTCATTATGCAGAGTATAAATCTAAACCTCAAATAGTCTTAGATGATCAGCATGATGATTTTGGTTGGTTTGATCTCTCAATGGTATCCAGTGTTGATACGTTCCATCCTTATATGCGAGAATATGCGACTTGGATATTAAATAAAATATATAATTAAAGACGAATAAATGAAAAAGAAGGCCCTTATAACTGGTATCACCGGCCAAGATGGCTCCTACTTAGCTGAGTTTTTGTTAGAGAAAGGCTACCAAGTGCATGGTATAAAGCGTCGCTCTTCCTCCCTAAATACCCAACGAATTGACCATATTTATGAGGATCCACACACTGACAAAAAGAACTTTATTCTTCATTACGGAGATCTTTCTGACTCGTCTAATCTCACCAGAATATTATCTGAAGTTGAGCCTGATGAGTTATATAATCTTGGCGCACAGTCACATGTAGCGGTAAGCTTTGAAGCTCCTGAATATACTGCAGATGTTGATGCAATTGGTACTTTACGACTGTTAGAGGCAATTCGTTTTTTAGGTTTTGAAAAGAAAACAAAATTTTATCAAGCATCAACTTCAGAGCTTTATGGCTTGGTGCAAGAGATTCCTCAAAAAGAGACAACACCTTTTTATCCTAGATCTCCATATGCTATTGCAAAGCTTTATGCGTATTGGGTCACAATAAATTATCGTGAATCATATGGATTGTATGCATGTAATGGAATTTTATTTAATCATGAATCACCGCGAAGAGGAGAAACATTCGTTACTCGTAAAATTACACGCGGCCTTTGCAATGTTGCGCAGGGTTTAGAGACTTGTTTGTTCATGGGTAATATGGATGCTCTTCGTGATTGGGGTCATGCAAAAGATTATGTGAGAATGCAATGGATGATGCTCCAGCAGGATACTCCCGAAGATTTTGTGATAGCAACAGGTGTTCAATATTCAGTACGTCAGTTTGTTCAGTGGACTGCTGCAGAGCTTGGAATCGAACTCGATTTTAAAGGAAGTGGAGAGGATGAGGTAGGCATTGTTGTAAAGATTAATGGAGATAAAGCTCCAAAAGTGCAGATAGGTGATGTAATTGTCAAAGTTGATCCCCGATATTATAGACCCTCAGAGGTTGAGACTTTGCTAGGTGATCCTTCAAAAGCAAAAGCCAAACTAGGCTGGGTTCCAGAAATTACAGTGCAAGAAATGTGTTCTGAAATGGTTAAGGCTGATTTGCAAGAATCAAAGCGCGTTAAGTTACTCAGAGACCGTGGATATGATATTCCATTGAAGTTGGGATAATAAAGCTATGACTAAAATTTTTGTTGCAGGCCATAATGGAATGGTCGGTTCAGCTATTTGCCGTCAGTTAAATAATGAAAATGTTGATGCTATTACAGTATCGCGACAGGAGCTTGACCTTACCAATCAAGCTAAAGTCAGAGAGTTCTTTAATTCTTATAAGTTTGACCAAGTATATCTTGCAGCAGCGAAGGTTGGAGGCATTAAGGCAAACAATCAATTTCCAGCTGATTTTATTTATGAAAATTTATTGATTCAAGCAAATATTATGAATAGTGCGCACCGCACTGGTGTTCAAAAGCTTCTTTTTTTGGGCTCATCATGTATTTATCCCAAATATGCAAATCAACCGATATCTGAGGACGAATTATTAAAGGGAGTTTTAGAGCCAACTAATGAACCTTACGCAGTAGCAAAAATTGCAGGTATAAAAATGTGTGAGAGCTATAAGCGACAGTTTGGTTCGGACTATCGTTCTGTTATGCCAACAAATTTATATGGGCCTGGAGACAACTTTCATCTTGAAAATTCTCACGTTATTCCTGGCTTAATGAGGCGATTTCACGAGGCAAAGATCAATGAAGCCTCAGTTGTTTCTGTATGGGGGACTGGAAATGCAAAAAGGGAGTTTTTGCATGTAGACGATATGGCGGAAGCTTGTATATATATCATGAATTTAGAGAGAGAAAAGTACACTGCTCATACTGAAGCGATGCTTTCCCACATTAATGTCGGTTCTGGAATTGATTGCACAATTAAAGAACTCGCGCGATTGATTGCATCTGTGGTAGGTTATCATGGGAATATTGTATTTGACACCTCAAAGCCAGATGGTGCTCCTCGAAAGTTATTAAATGTTTCAAAACTTAATAAAATGGGATGGTCTTCTAGTATTTCATTAATCGAAGGTCTTAAATCAACATATAACTGGTTTCTTGAACATTATGACTCTTCAAGAATTAAGGATTTTAAATGAGTAATAAAATTATTTATTGGATGGATCGAAACTGGTATCCCGGTTCAAATGCATACTGGGATGATGAGATCCTTAGGGAATATAATAGTAGCTGCTTCGATCACTGAGTGATTTGCTGCGTCAACCAATTTGTAATCATAAGAAATAGAGCGTTATTGAATAATGTATAGCATGATAAATCGAAGTGAATTAGTTAAGTTGCTAATAAACCTCTTTGTTATTTCAGTAAGCAAAATTTTGCCCGTTGCAGGCTTGTTGGCATTAAATTTATTCTTGGCCGCTAACTTGGACGTTACAGTATATGGGCAATATGCAATCGCTTCGAGTGCATTATTCTTTATGGGGCCTTTGTTGTCGTGGGGCACAGCAGATGTTGTATTGCGAAAAGTGTCTGTATTTTCACATTCAGGCCAAGATCACCTCTCTAAAAATCTTTTATCTAGAGCCATAATTCTCACCAGTGTTTTTTCTATGATATTGTTTTGCGCACTTTTTGCTTTTAATCACTTGTTTAAATATGAAAATATATTTTTTAGTCTATTGTATTGTGCTCCAGTAATCGCGTATTCAATTCTGATTTCATCAAACTCGCGCGGTTCTGGGCACATAATTTCTTCACAAATATATGATATTTTTTTTAAAAGTATGATGCTATTGATATTTTTCATCTTTCTTTCGTTAAATTATCTTATGACTGAACGACTAACTTCTTCGTTCTACCTTTCTGCTTTAATTACTTTGGTTGTAATATTTTGGAGAATTAAGTTTTCAGACATAGCAACAAATTTTTTAAACTATAAAAATGCGCGAAGATACATCGCACTTATTCTAAATGGGTCTCCGTACTTGGTGATAAGTTTGACTCAAGGGTTGAAGAACTTTGCTGACCTGTTTGTCGTTGGTTTTATGCTAGGCTCTGCTTCGGCGGCGGTTTATTCAATAGCCCTTCAAATTGTATTGGTGATATCATTTGGCCAAATGATAATTTCAATTTTGCTCAGCCGAAAAATTTCTTTCAGTTTAAAGCACTCTAATATTGAACAACTCTCTTTTTGGTTTAGACGAAGCACTTACCTATCAGGTTTGTTAGGTGTTTGTTATGTGTTCTTAGTATTGTTTTTTGGTGAAAGTATTCTAATTAGCTTTCTAGGAATTGAGTATGGCCAAGCCTTTGAATTGGCAATGGTATTAGGGTTAGGAAGACTTTTTCATTTATCTGTTGGGCCGGTTATGCAAATAATGGCACTTAGTAACAATCAAGCAAGTGCATCTAAAATATCCTTACAAATAGGGCTGATAAATGTGATATTGAGTATTATTTTAGTGTTCTACTTTGGGGTGATGGGCGCAGCATTCGCTGGCGCTATCTCGATAGCTCTTTGGGGGTACTTATTAAAAAGAAAGGTAGTTAAACTTTATCCTACATTAAGAGTATGGTGACATAGCATGATTATCGAGTTATTGGGTGTCCCTGGAAGTGGTAAAACAACTATTGCTGAAAACTATCAATTGGAAAACTCCCATGAGATATTTTTAATAGCTGGAAATAACTCAACTCCGTTTTTTGATAAGAAAAAAGGCCTAAAATCTACATTCATATGGATCTTAATTAAAACCATGAGAGTTCTTAGTTTTATTATGCTGCCATGGGCGCTTTACTTTTTCCGCTCCTCTGTTTGGGAATTATTAAGACAGGCACGTTCTAAGAGAGTATCAAATGTTTCAAACTTTAAGTTTATACCTCTATATCTACTCAGCTTGAGTTATCAAGTAATGCGCTATACCCTCGGTATTTTTATTAAGTTTTTTACTAGTAAGACAATATTTATAGACGAGGGACTAATATATAATATGATTAGAATACGCACCTTTTTAAGCCCTGATTGTGCCAAAAAGGTATGGAATAAATACTCTCAAGAGTTGGTTAAATTTAATGTTTATGGCATTTGGCTTAAAACTGATCCAATTGTTTCAATGCATAGATTTAAAGAGCGAGAGCAAAAAACGGATTTCAAACGAGGTAGCATGAGCATTTTTAAACACTGGAAAATTGAAAGAACTAAACCTGATTGGATGGCTGGTGCTTGGAAGGAGTTTGATCAATGGCACTCGGATTTAGTAACTATTTTTCCAAGTATTATTTCTATTATTGATTTAGAATCTAGTCAAAGTGATCTAGCTTCCAAAATATCAGATTGTTTAAAGGGGTCTGAAAAAAAATGAAAAAATTAAGGAATGAGCTAATTAAGAGCATAACTACGCAAAGTGTAGCGATGTTTGGTGTTGGCAATTATTTGCCTGAAGTAGTAGCAGAAAAAGCTAGCGGAAGGTTAGAAATATTCCTGGATGAAAGAAATGCAAGCGCAAATAAATTATCGCGACCAACAAAAATTTTATATTCATTGAGCGATATTTCTAGGTATGGTGCATCTGTTTGTTTTTTGGAAGGCTATGCCCGTAATGTTTTGCTCGCGAAGTACCCTAATAGTGCCCAATTTGTATTAGTTCATCTTAGTTTATCACTCTCGGTATTTCTTCAATTAGTAGGTCTTCTCCGAAGAATATTAAATAAGACTGTTGAGGTGAAGGGTGTAGTTCGATTTAAAAATCAAACACTTGGGAGCGCGTATTGGTTGGTACTTCAAAATAAAACCTCACAGGTTGAGGATCCTATATACCTCTCAGTAAGCGATGATGTCGGTATCACAGGACTTATCGAGTTTTTAAATAACAATGATATTTCATATGTGGTACCAAGATTTTTTGAAAAATTTCCAGAATTGCATAGACCGAATGGTGGCGATGTTGACCTTCTCGTTGATGATAAAGATGCTCCATTGGTTCGTAAATTTTTAAGAGAAAACCCTGGAAGAATTCCTGTCGACTTGCATACTGTATTTGGTCCTGCGCCTGGTTCTGGAGACATGCCTTATTACATACCTAAGCTGGCTAAGACTATGTTGAAAAATAGTACTCGAGGGCCATTAAATGTAAAAATACCTAATAAGCAGGATTATTTCTACTCCTTTTTATACCACATATTGTTTCATAAAGGTTTTTTCTCTGGGCTTAGGTCTGATGATTTTAGTGAATTTGTTAAAGGAACGCCAGAAAATGACTATGCTAAGTTTTCTCAACAATTAGCTTCAGAAATTGGCTTAGATTTTAATCCGAGCATTGAGAATGCGGAGGCAATTCTGTTAGAAAAAGGCTTCATACCTAAATTAGATACCCTGGCTGCGATAGCAAGAATTAACAAGTGGGTAAAGCTTAGATATTTTGGATCAACATACATTAAAGAGTATGGGCTAAGTGTCCTTATCCTTAAAAAAATTGCCCACAAAAAAGGCTGGATTGAGGAGATAGAAGAGGATATCGATAATCAAGGATTTGAAATCATAAAGCATCAGGTATTTTCGGATGTTGAAGTAGAGCATCTTTCTGCAATTCTTCGCGGCGGGAATTGGTTTGTCTCATTAGATAACCAAGAGGATTACTTGCCTCAGAGTGTATATGTATTAATTGACAGGAATCACGGTAAGGCTTCTCTTGCTGCTGCCGGAAAAAAAGAGAGCCGTATACGCTTACTTAAGACTGCATTACGCCTTAAATATGATAATTCTCTTAATAGTTTCATACATGCTACTGACGACACGGCACAATCTTGGGAATATATTGATGATATCTGGCCATCAGAGCATGACAAAATTGAGAAAGAAGTAGAAAGATTTGTATCTTCGGTAAATTCTGTTAGCAAACCTTCCTCTACGCTAATAAAAACAAAGCTGCACGTTATTCGAGAGCGCTTAAAACAGAAAATCCTAGATAGGTTCGAGTAAAAAATGAGTATTCTCCTAAACATTTTGGAAGCGCATAAATGCATGTAGCTAAGAGGTATTCATTGGAGTTTTGGATTTCTGGATTGGTTGTCTTAGCTATGATGTTCCCTTATTCGCCTATTTTAATCAGCTCGAGCACACAACCCGTGGCTCCTGCAATACTTTTACTTCTCTCATTGGCATCTATATTTAAGGTCATCAATAACCCAGTGGTAGACAAATTGGTTTTTAGGTTATGTCTATTATTTTTATTAATGTGCTTCATTCAAATCGGTAAACTACTTTGGTACCCGTTTGATGCTCTATTATTGTTGAAATACTTCACAGCGTTATCATTTTTTTGGTTTGGATCAAAATACCTAATCCGAATTAAACCGCTTACACTGAATTGCTATTTATTTATTTGGGCCTTGGGGGCAACTATTCAATTAATTTTTCCTGGTTTATTGCTCAGCCTTGTGTCAGGGCAGGAGATCTCATCAGCCGGTCGAGGTACTGCTTCATTCGCGCCAGAGCCCGCTTTTTTTGCAACTCATATCGGCATGTGTTACCTCATTACACTTTATAAATTCTTGGTAAAGGAGGCTAAAACCAGAGACTTGTTTTACTCTTTAGTACTAGTCATATACTCATTATTAATTTCGCAGGCGGCTACAGGAGTTATAATAGCAATCTTTTGCATGACGCTATTTTTACTTAGAAATGGCAATTTAGCATTTTCAAAAATGTTTTTAATTGGAGTTACTTTGTCTGCAATTCTAATATTCATGCCTCTGCTGTTAGAAGGCAAAAGAATATTTGAGATTTTCACCTTCTTTTCAAGCGCAAATTTTCTGGGAGATCAAAGTTTAGCAACTCGCTTCTTTCACATCGCATTGGGTGTAAATGTTCTGTTGGAGATGAAGCTTTTTGGATACAGCAGCATGCTTTTTGCTAACATCGGCCTAGATATGTTTGATTACATACCATCTTTAATTTACGATATGTCGCTTGTAATCGATCCAGTCACAAATGGCAGCATTCATTCACTTTTTTCAAACCTTGTCATTGATTTTGGGTTGGTGTTTGTTCCTATTATCTTAGTGGTATTACTAAAAATAATAAAAAATATATCAATATGGAATGACGGTATGGTCTTTCAAGTTACTCTGTATTTCTTTTTGTTTTTGCTTTTGTTGCTTCCTATCCCAGTGGGAAGCCCTATCTTTTTTTCAATAATCGGACTCTATAGCCAAAGTCCATTACAATCGAGGTATTAAATGAGTAAAGTATATGTAACAGGTGCAGCAGGAATGATAGGTTCATCTGTATGTAAGAGATTAGTGCAAGACGGACACAAGGTTGTTGGTTTAGATAATTTTTGGAGGGGTAGAGAAGAAAATATAGACTCACTCAAAAATCATCCTAGTTTTGAGTTCATATTTTGTGATTTGAGCGAGAGTACAGACTGGGGAGCTAAATTGGATTTTGATTCCATGATCATACATATAGCAGATATCGTGGCTGGAATTGGATATGTTTTCGGTAACGAGTTCGAAGTATTTTCTCAAAACTGTAAGATTAATAGTAATATTTCTAGGGTAATTAATAAAAATCCGCCTGCAAAAGTTATTTATCTTGGTACAGCATGCTCCTATCCACAAGGCTTACAGCGTAATGTATTAAGTTCAGTGTTGTCTGAAGATCAAAAATTTCCTGCAGACCCAGAATCTGGATATGGCTGGAGCAAGCTGATTGGTGAGATAGAGTTAAAATTAGCTGTAAAGAAATCTAATACAAAATTAATTACATTAGATCTGCACAACGTCTACGGCTCTCCGTGTATTTATAGTGATGCGACTTCTCAGGTTATTCCCTCTCTAATTTTTCGGGCATTAAATTTACGAGGCGAGCCTCTTTCTGTCTGGGGTAATGGGCAGCAGGGCAGGGCATTTATTCATGTTGATGATGTTGTAGAAGCAGTAGTTTTGGGTCTTCAATACAATGGCGATGTTGATAATATAATGATAGGCCCGGATTACTGTACAACAATAAAGGAGGTCGCAGAGATTATAATTTCACATCCTAAAGTGACCTCAAATGAAATTGAATATGATTTGACTAAACCAATGGGAGACTTAGGCAGATTTGCTGATTACAGCTTGGCAAAATCTGAACTTAATTGGTCTCCTTCGGTTTCCCTTAAAAGCGGTGTATATGATCTGATTGATTATATTTATACTGATTTGAATAAGTAGATGTTGAATGCCTAAGTTATCTAGATGTTAGGTAGGGTTATTTAAAGATGAATATTAAAGTCGATATTATTGTTCCGGTACTTAATGATCTTCGAGTAGTTGATTGTATCGAAAGTATTCGGCAGTTTGATGACTTATCTGCCACACGAATACTCATAATGGCTGGCTCTTCATCAAAAGAATTTGTTGAGGAGGTTCGTAGAAATTTGAGAGATCACGATATTATCAGTAATGATCCAGATGTTGGACTTTTTGATGCGCTGAATAAAGGTCTCAGATTATCTGATGCCCCAATAATTGGCTGGTTAGGTGCAGACGACATATATAGCTCTAGTTTGTCATGTTCAGAAGTTTTAGATAACTTTGGTAATAATTATGAAGCTGTTATTTATTCTACTGCGTACCATAGAAATGGAAGAGTCACTAGAGTTTTAGATAGTAAATTTTCTAGACCCAGTTATATGAGCTGGGGATTTCATAATCCTCACTTTTCAACATTTTTAATAAGAGAGTTGGCAGTTTCAAGGTTCTTTAAGTTATCAGAATTCGCAGCGAATCAATTTGCAGACATTGAATATTTTTTGGATATATTACCTAATTCGAAAATGAGAATTGTTCCATCGATCGGAACTTATATGGCCGAGGGAGGAGCTGGCAGTGGAAGTATTAAAGCAGTTTGGATTAACTCCACTCACAGATATAACTTGTTTAAAAATAAATATGGAGTCATTCGAGGCTTATGTTCGGTGAATGTAAACTTGGCTTGGAAGATTTATGAAAAAGTGAGAAGAAAAATTTTTCTTCAACGAGTAGCATAAAAAATCCTTTTGACAAATAAGGTTATAAACCTTCAAAAATAAGAAATATATCTAAAAAAAGCTGCATTATGAAGCTTTTTTTGTTTATAGGTTTTGTTCTTTAGTTTTTTGATTGTTAATATGACAGACATATTTACGTTTTAAAATTCTAATACAATGATCCAATTTAATAACTTATCCCAAGAAATACCTTATCTGATTTATAAAGAGAAATATGATGAGGCTTTGAATGCAGGCCAAAAAGGTATTGAGGCTATTTCAATTTCTTCTTTTAACAAGGAAATATGTGAGGTTGATTCTAGATATGTGAATCTTAAATTTGTTTCAAATAATGAGTTCATTTTTTTTAGTAATTATAACTCTCCAAAAGCATCTTCCTTTATTTCTCATGACCAAATAACCGCATTGATATATTGGCCTAGTACCAGTGTTCAAATTAGAATGAAAGCTAAAATAAAAAAAACCTCAAATAATTTCAATCAAAAATATTTTTTTAATAGGTCAGAAGAAAAAAATGCATTAGCTATTTCATCTCATCAATCAATACCAATAGATTCCTATGATCAAGTTAAAGAAAATTATAATAAATCTTTAAAAA
>MDTD01015534.1_pt1 | contig 11481 bp, 7 predicted proteins | sample 811221 | NCBI WGS metagenome assembly MDTD01 (sample SAMN05326646, study PRJNA326480) | marine metagenome | isolation source: seawater | place: Pacific Ocean: South West | collected 2011
AAGTGCTCGTGCCGGGATTCGAACCCGGGTCGACGGGATGAAAACCCGCAATGATGGACCTGGCTACACCACACGAGCGACTGCCAAACAACCCGACTAACAACCTGTTGATAACAATTAGGTATGAATAATTTACATTAATTAGTTGATTCATGGTTTTCTTCTATCGTTAAATTAGACCACCAAGACCAAGCCAGCCAAAGTAAGAGACACGAAAAAATCATTATTATTCCAATGAGAATTTCATTATCAAGAAACGTATTCATCGCATCTAGTGCTTTTTTGCCATATACTCCGATTAAAATCGCCTCAAGACCGAACCTCAGACTTCTTCCACAAAGTCCAGCGAGAAGGAAGGCCTTGCGATTCATCTCTCCCATTCCAGCGACCCAACCAAACACTTTGTATGGGATTGGGGAAAAAGCCGCGATAAAAATTCCAAGCGAACCATAGCGGCATGTCAGCGCTTCCAATTTTTCTATATGCTTAGGTTTAGCAAATCGATCTAATAACTCTCTTCCCCATTTTCTACCAATTAAGTATCCAATGTATGAGCCGGCTACAGACGACAATGTAACTGCTAAGAACAGCCATGTGATTAGTGGCATATTACCCGCCGCATCATATAACATAGGCAAATACAGTAAATCGGGAGGTACTGGTTGAATAATTGCTTCGGTGAAAGATACTACTGCTAGTGTAGCCGGACCAAAAATTTCGAAGAAGTCCAAGATAGAATCCTTCCACGACATGAACGGTGGTTTGGCCACCAAGTCTTGAATGTGCGCATAATCGGTGGGTTGATGGAGTACATTATTCGACGGTGGTCATGATGCGAGTTCTCGATACTGCTGCTTTACTTCATTGGCCAGCCGATGAGTTGGCCGGAGGTATATGTTCTGAGAGTCAACGTCAAGAAATTGAAAGAATCAGTCCTCAGCGTTCGCTGCTGGTGTTTGCACTCGACATAGATTGGCGACAAGTTCCGGCTAAGTGGTTGACAAATGCTCGAAAAGTTGCTGCTGAATCGGGTGACCTTCCAAGACTTTCGAATGTTGATTTAGATGTTTTAGCATTAGCCTTAGGCTTGGACCTACCGTTATTCACCGATGACTATCGCCTGCAAAATATAATGCGTAGTGCTGGCAAAATCACTTCATCTGTTGACACTCAGGGCGCCAAACAGGTATGGAAATGGGAATTGCGATGTACAGGATGCCGAGTGAAGACTTCAGTACCTGATGATGTTGACCGGTCTAAAAGCGGGCCAGTCAAAGATTGTGATATCTGTGGGTCAGCAATGATGCTCAAAAAGGTCAAGTAATCATTCATCAGAACTCATCGCTTCTAGTGCAGCCACCTTCTTTTCGACTTCTTCAACTTCCATGCCTGTAGGGTCTATTCCTACCGCTTTGGCGCGGGCTGCTAAAGCCTGACTAGGTGTTCTTCCGTCAGCCTCGAGGTCTGCTTTAGTTTGTTCCAGTTTCATGGCGTTAGTTGAATGTTCCAATCCCTTTTGGAACTCACCTTTTGATCTTCCCAGAGCATTAGCCATCTTAGGTAATCGTTCAGCCCCGAATAGAACGAAAAAAATGACGAGCAGTACTATGATTTCTAGCGGTCCAAGTCCCCCAAACATCTCTCTTCCTCATCTTTGGGTAGTGGTTAGGTGTGTTAAGGCTTCGCAAAAGAAACGCTGAAAAATACTATTTTAGCCACCTGAAACCGGTGGCAATAATGCCAAGTTATCACCGTCTTGTAATACTGATTTCAACTCACATCGTTCACCGTTTATTGCTACAGTGAGTCCTCGGTCCAGCCATGTTTCGATTTTAAGTAGTTCAATTAGTTGTTTTATGTTCGATTTTTTTTCCAAGACAACAATTTGTTTTGATGCTATTTCGTCTTTCAGTGGTCCAAAAGCAACAACTGAAATAGAGATGGTATCGTTTTGCTCGGCCATGATGATGCTTTGAAGCGGTAGTTTATCAACGCAGTTCTGTTGAACCTATTCATGCGACCCGTGATGCAAGCAACTCAATTATGGAAAATTTATGCTTCAGGTGATTCTACCGTACAAGCGGTACGTGGTGTTGATGTATCTGTTAAAGAGGGTGAAATGATTGCAATAATGGGTCCTTCAGGTTGTGGAAAAACAACACTTCTCAATGTTTTATCAGGAATTGATCAACCAAATTCCGGAGAGGTTTTGATTGCAGGTCAGCCGATGTATTCTGTTTCTGATGACCAAAGAACACAGATGCGAGCTGAAAATCTGGGATTTATCTTCCAAGACTTCAACCTTTTACCAGTCTTGTCTGCTGTTGAGAATGTCGAATTACCGTTACTTCTACTCGGTAAATCAGCATCAGAAGCCAGAAACACTGCTCTTGAAGCATTAGAATCAGTTGGCCTTGCAGATCGGAGTGAACATCGTCCGACCGAACTTTCCGGAGGTCAACAGCAGAGAGTTGCTATTGCCAGAGCTATAGTACATCACCCCAAGGTCATTTTATGCGATGAACCCACTGGAAATTTAGACTCTGCAACCTCAAATACTGTCATGACACTTCTCAAGGATATAAATGAAAAACTGGGGACTACATTTTTGCTGGTTACCCACGATGAAGAAATTGCTTCTAACTGTAGTCGTGTTCTGCAAATGGATGACGGCCTAATTATTGATAGTGGAAGGGGCGAAGAGGAGGAGTGATTCTGTTTATCGAATCTCTAATCCTTTTGGTTTTGATTGGTATTCCATGTGGAGTATCAACTCTGCTAATTGGTAAGAGTCGAAAATTATCTTTGTTAATTATTACTTTGTTGACACTAGGCCCTGTTGCCGATGGTATTATCGCATACTTGGTTCTAGATTGGTTGACAATTAATGGACCAACATTATGGGTTGGAGCATTAAGTTTTGGACTTATTAGTCATGTATTAATCCAGCCTTTACTGGTACCGCAAAGGTTGGTAGTTTGGAGAATTGCCAAGGAGAATGTTCTCAGAAGAAAACGCCAGGCAGCCCTGTTATTGGCAGGGTTAGTTATCGCCTCGGCGATAATTACTTCTTCATTGGTTGTCGGAGATTCATTGGATGCGACTGTTCGGTATGAAATTGAGGCTTCATGGGGTGAGACGGATGTCACCTTGTCTGGTTTTGACATGAGCACAGGAGAGAGAGTTACATTTTCCCAAGGAGTCGCCAATCAATTATGGAATAAAATTCAGTTAGATGATTCATTAGCAGATGATGTAAAAGGTCAACAGCAAGGATTAATTTCTGGTGCTAGCATAAAATCACCAAGTGGCAAATCATTGCCTACAGTAACTTGGGCTAGTATGAATTCGAGTATTGATTCGCTTGCAGTATGGCCAAATCTCGGTTCACCAAATGATGGTATCCGATTCATCGACATACAAGAACAAAATTTGGTCAGTTCCCAAACTCAAATTGTAATCAATCAGGTACTTTCTGATGAGCTCGATTTATCGGTAGGGGATAGTGTTGAGTTGGGTTGGTATGTTAGTACTGAGGAAGGTCGCCAGCGTACTGAAAGTAACGCTACTGTCTTCAAAATTGTCGATAATGACGGTATGGCTAATCTTGCAGGCACCAAATCTCCTGCGATATTCACTGATCTATCAACAGCCCAAGAATTACAAAAATTCGAATCTGAAATTAATACTGTCTATTATGCGTTATCTGAAAGTGTCGATTATGAAGGGGTAATTGAACCCGTAGTTGAGCGGTTGGGCGTTATTTTTAATCAAACCCTAAGCGCCCAAGATGTCGGTTTTTCTTTAGAGTTTGAAGAACAGACATCATCTCTTTCCCTATCGACCGATAAAGGCTTAGGACGCTTATCTGGAGATGATGTTGTTGCTCTACGCGAAAATCTATCTGCCATAATTCCGGATAGTTCGTTAATGGAGGTATTACAGATACCTCTGATTGAAGTAGAGCATAATGATGAGCAGTTACTAACCTTATCATCCTCATCAGTTACCGAAATTAAGCAAGGTAAAAATGGGTTATGGCATGTTTCAGATTCAGGTTTTGGCTTCCAAATCGGTGGTAATGGCTCTTCATGGCTATGGCAAGTCGAAGACCTTGACCGAACTTATGATTTCACTCTCAATGGGGAGGGCGATAAAGGAGCAATTGCCCACTCGAACGGCATATTGGTCGCTGATGAAAGTGATTCAAATGCTGATTATTGGGCTAAGCATGAGACTGATGGAATAGTGCATTCTATATTTGCTTATGACCAGTCATGGTGGGCGGTGGAATTGGATGAAGAAGATTTAGTTCTACATCGATATAATCAGGATTTAACTGTAGATGAGAAGACACGGCTTACACTCGGTTTACCATCGACTGTACGAGCAATAGATTTGCAAATAGAAGATCGAATTTATTTAGAAATTGAAGGCCTTTTAAGCGTTGATAGGTATGTTTCAGATGCTGTTGAAGTTAGCAGTAATTTTTCTACATGGACTACAGGACAATACTGGCCTGAGCCAAACTCCCAGTCACTTAATCAGTCGATACATTCAGATTGTGATTCGATAGCGATTTTGCTAAATGCCTTTGGGGGTAATTGGTGTACTTATGAGGAAGGTTTGTTACGCTGGCAAGGTTCTGAAATTGAGTCAATTCGTTTACCTATTCTTTCTAGCGCCGGAGGTTTTGGCGAACTACCGCAATTACTTCTCGCCTTCGAAGGGTCGCAGTCACCGGTAAATGTCAGCGGTGATAGTATTTCTATCAGTCAAAGACTTTCACCACTTGGATTAACAGAAAATAACGGACAAATTTGGGTTAAGGGTCTGATTCCGTATGCCTTTGGCAATGATAGTGCTCTGCGCCTGAACACCTCGGGTATATTTGGTCAAGAGGAAGGATTAGAGTCACTCAGCGATTTAGATGGAGTAGTCCTAGGATTTATTTCACTGTCCTATGCCGAACAACTTTCTGCGGCTGGCGCAGATGAACGCTCGATTGTAATTATTGGGGGCGGTAATCTTGCCTCGAACGATTCGGAGACTAGGGATAGTGCGATAAATAACTTGACTGAATGGTTAGACAAACGCTCAGATAGTGACGACTTAGGTGCGTCATTCACTGCTGTTAAAGTAGAGGCTAACAAGGCTGCTGCCCAATCATCAGGAGTTATCGCAGGGATGTTCTTAGTCTTTGGAACCTTTACGATTGCGGCCGGAGTTCTTTTGGTTTTGACAATAATCTTGATGCTAGCCGAGGCCCGAAGAAGCGAAATGGGAGTTCTTCGAGCAATCGGGATAAGTCGTTCTGATGCTAGAGCATTGGCGGTTCAGGAAGGAGTAATTGTCGCTTCCTTGTCAGGCGTTTTAGGCTCAATACTGGGCTTATTCTTGGCTTGGATCATTAGTATCGCTTTCGACAGTATTTTTGCCGCTGCAGGTTCGGATTTGTTCACATTTGCGTGGGAATGGTCATCGGTCTTTGCCGGTTGGGCATGGGGCTTTTTAATCGCTATTATTACCCTGTGGTGTTCAGCGTTGTGGACTTCTAAACTGAATATAGTTTCAGCATTGAAAGGAGGAGTTGTGAGGATGCAGAACTCAGTGCCTTGGGTGTTACTTCTTAGTCAAATCGTCACCTTTGGTGGTTCTGCTATTTTCTTATTGATTCTTCTTGTATTAGGTTTTGATTCAGGATTAGCATATCTATTGTGGACAATAGGAGGGGTTTTTCTAATTCTCACTATCGTACCAATATTTACCTGGGAATTACCGGTTATCTTCAGAGATAAGACACCTAAATGGAAAATGCGAGCCAGAAACTGTAGCCGGAATACTTTGGCTTGGACAGGAGGTCTTCTACTCGTCTGGACAATTGCTCTGGACCCATTCGACCCAGTCAGAAATAATATGACTCCTGATGAATTTTCTTTCATACTGCTTGGCTTATTCGAAGTGTTTGCTGGGGTTTTACTGCTGACTAGTGCAGCACCAATACTCGTTTCAAAAATCGGTCGTTCGCAATTATTCACTAAACGATGGGGTCCGGTTTTACCAGTCGCACTGGCACACCCGCTGGCAACTCCGGTTAGAACAGCAGTGGTTATGGGAATGTTCTCGATTACCGTATTTTCAGTCATTGTCTTGGGTGGCTATACCGAACAGTTCGATAATTATTCAAGTTCATTTGTTGAAGATACCGAAGGTGAATTCGAATTGATGCTTACAGCTTCACGTTCTCGGCCACTGGAATTGTCGAGCGATCCTCTTGAATGGAATCTTTCAACACCACTAGAAGACGACATTGACGCAATTGGCAAAGTGTATCGAACAGAAGTGTTTTTGGAAGATTCTCAAGAAGACAGGATGCCGTATATTTTGCGCGGGTTTGATGATGGTTTTGCGAGCCATGGCGGACTCCCTCTACATCTGTGGGATGAATCATTAGGAGATACCGCAGAAGAAGTGTGGATTTCAATTGGAAATCGTGACGACATAGTCCTAGTTGATGCCTCTTTTGGACTGGAATTAAGTACCGATGGAACCGGAATTTCTACGATGAGTTTTTCAATTGGAGATTCGATTTCTCTAATTGATTTATCCAATCCCGGAAATAGCCGAAATGTTGTCATTGGAGGGTTCTTAGAACAGTCGTCATACTTGTTTTCGCCAGGTGTCTGGATAAATTCGGATGTGGCTGAAGAACAATATGATGCTCGTTTGACAAGAATGTATGTAAGTTTGTCAGATGATGTACAGCCAAGTGACGATTTCGATTCTTCTGGTATCCAAACTTTGTCTGCAGCAGGTAAACCCGCCGATCTAAGAATTGCTTCTGTTGAACTGGCCGGTCATCTTGAGGAGAAATTGAATGATGAAGGAGCGTCAGTCTCGGTAATTTCTGATGATGTGATTTTAGTTCAGTCTTTAGTCATCGCAATTCTTGGTATTTTCGAAGGATACTTAGCCTTAGGTTTGATTGTAGGTATTGCTGGAATCGGTGTAGTAACGGTTCGTTCGGTTTCAGAGCGCCGCAGAACAATCGGTGTATTGCGGGCCCTTGGATATCGTCGAAAAATGGTCACTGCAACATTCCTTATCGAAGTTTCATGGGTTGGAATTTTAGGAATATTGAACGGTGTCTTGGTTGCAGTTGGATTTCATTATTCACTATATCGAACCTTTTGGGAAGATCAGGGGGCTGACTTCACCTTGCCGTGGGCTTCTATTGCGACAATAATTTTCGGTGGTTGGTGTTTGATTATACTCGCAACAGTGCTGCCAATTAGGGCTGCTTCTAAAGTTCCTCCTTCTGCTGCTTTGAGGGATATCTAACGTTGATATGTTATTTTTGTCTTTAAATACCATGATTTGTTTGCAGACAAGATACAATATTCTGCCCACTGTTGTTACAAATTAATCACTCCATTCTAGTCGTAAAACGGCTTACTAAGGCAATGAAAGTAGTGTTTGCAGTGGTTTTTGACCCTACCTAAACCTTCCCATAGTATAAATACGGCATTTGACGTGGAGCGGAATACCGAACCGTCGGAGGTATAGATATGAATAAAATGACCCCAATGATTCTCGTCATGTTGATGTTGACTAGTGTACTAGCAAGTATCGACTATGCCGAGTTACAAGAAACGAAAGAAATTGAAGAAACAAGTGGCCGTGCAGAGGCAGACCCAGCAGTTGCTGTAATCACCTCTCCTAGAGAGACCACATGTACAAGTTCTGGATCTTGTCTGAACGAACTGCTATCCGGAATTCCTGTTAACTTCAAGGCTTACTTGAAGAACTCAGGCGATGCTGACTTAACAGATATGAACTATAAAGTTGAGGTCTATGCAGACAACAATGGAGTCAAGGGGCAAATCGCTCAAGACGAGTTTGGAAATGATCTAAGCTGGAGTAACGACTTCGCAGTCTGTCCAGCAGGCGGACCAGTTGCTTGTGATGAAACATCAGTAGCAGCCGGCGATTTCGTTGGCGGTGGTGAATTGACATTGTCCGTTGCAGGTAACCCAGTTGTTTGGACTCCTGCATCTGGAAACTATATCGTTATTGTTTCTGTTTCATCAGATAATGCCATGGGTGACCCTGGTAACGATGAACTCGGTGTCCAAGTCACAGTTCGTGACTACCACGATGTAGCAGTTGAACTATCATGGGTCGACAGCTCAGGTAACGAAATCGGAAGCAGTGTTGAAGGCGATGATGCCAAGAACTTCAAAGTCTCAGTATCTCTAGAGTCTCCAGGTATTGCTAACATGACCATTAGAAACGCTACTGTCGAGATGACATATACCGGTGTTGATGCCGGAGATTCTGCTTCGTTTACGGTCGGAGTGAATTCTACTGTTAACACTTATGAAATTCAAGAAACTGGTGCAGTAACCACTGGTTGGGCTTATGTTGTCGGCGATGCTGGAAACATGAATACTCACGTTGGACAGACAGTCGGAACAATTATTCCTTCAAGCAGTTCAAGTGAAAGTGTTTATGAAGTCACTGCTACACTCACAGGATACACTCTTTATGACGCTCACCAATCTTGTGGCGGCAATGCATTCACCACAGTTATTTGCGAGGAAACCTTCGACTCCACCAATTGGGGTGACGAATACTCAGGTTCAAACACGGATTCTATCAAAGGTTCGGTAGATAGTTTCCATGATGCGTCATTATACGATTTCCAAATAATTTCCATGAATGCTGCTGAAGAAACCTATGATTACTACGGAGGAATCGGTGTTGATATTACCTCTACTCTCTCACCTGGTGATTACATTCTTTACAGTGAAGTCGGTTATGATTCTAGTTCCATGGCCTTCTTGTATGCTTGGAATATGAGTTACACCGTTACTGACAGTATTGGATCCTCCTATTATTACACTGATAATTGTACAGACCTACAAGTTCAACACGCTTACAAGTACCTAGGCCAAGCCACTCAGAAGACTGACGCAGACATGCTCGGCGAGGCTTGTGTTACAATTTCACTCAGTGAAGGCGATTACTCAATTGAAGCTGAAGCCAACATACTTGGCCAATGGCTGGAAACCACCGATACTCTAGACGACAAAGTAGAAGATATGTCTCTTTCAAACAACAGATACACACACGATGTGACTGTGGAAAACTTTGCTCCACAAATCCTTTCTTTAACTGCTGACCTCAAAGATGCAGTTTATGATTCGGAGAAGATAGTTGATTTGACATTGTCAGCAGACACCTTTGACGTTGAAGGAGACAATCTTGTCTACCTTTGGACCGACTCTGACGCTAACACACTGCCCTGCGATTCTACTAATTCGCCAAATGAGTGTGTAATTCCGTTAAGTGAATCAATGGTTCCTAACTTCGAATATAATCTCGAAGTTCAAGATTCCTTTGGAGCATCCGACTTTGCTAGCGCAGTTTTGAATGTAATGAACAGTCAAATGTTCTCGAGCACAGGTCTAGATAATGGATTAGAAGTGGACTATAATATCGTCTACCAATCTACTGGCTTGACTGTTGATTTCGATAATGCTACTACAGTTTCAGCCCAAGAATTGCCTAACTTTGCTGGAACCTACGATTCTCTGGCCGCATTTACCGTTGCAACCTCTACCACTTATTCTAGTGACAAGGTTGACAGTCAAACATTAGATGTCAGGTTCTCCAATAATTTGGGTGCTACATCTATGTGGATCAAGGTTGGTAATCTGTGGCAACTATTGTCAGACAGTGCTCCATCTGAGACAGATGTCGGTGGAATTAATTCCTACTCCTACACCTGGGACTCAGGTACTGAGATGATTGGAATTGGTTCAGAAGTTCATCTATTCGGCGGAGTTTTGACACAAGATGCATCCCCGGAAGCAAATATTACTGGTTTCGCAGCATCTGCTGAAAAGGCCGGTGGAATTTCGATTAATTGGATGATTGATGGTACTATGCTGCCGGACGAGAAAGTATTCGTCGAGGTATGTGAGACTGATGCAAATTGTGCATCCCCCATATCTCTAGGTTCGTTTGATTCGACCGAAACTGATACTTTGTACTCTGGAACCAATACAGTACATGGCGTCACATACCACATTTCTGCTGCAGTTTGTAAGAGCGGACTATGCAGTAATGAAGCAACTGCTTCAGTCGTTGCCGACAAAGAAGTAGATGATGTTACTGCAACCGGTCTAACAATAACCGAGTCTGGAGAAACTTGGGTTGTAAGTTGGAATGCTTCCGCTGAAAGTGACGATGTCGCTTCTTGGTTAGTCTGCTACAATAAAGCATCATTTACTGCAACAGAGATGTTTGCAATGATTGGAACTGACAAATGTGTTGCAACACCAACAACTGAAGCCACTATTAACAAATATACATCTGCTGGAACCTACGACGTTTACTTCACTGCTGTTCCTGTTGATGTTGTTGGAAATACGGCTACTGCTGCTTCCTCAACTTTCGTTGAATACAGCAGAGATGATGTTACAACCAACCCGGATGATGGTTCTCAGACAACAGAAACTGAAGCATCCTCTGGAGTTCCAACTTGGACTTGGGGAGTAATTGGTGTTGTCGTTGTAGCAGCATTCGTAGTCGGCGCTTTCATCCTCTCTAGAGGCGATGATGGTGACGATGAAAACAAGGAATGGGACTACTGAGTAGATCACTAATCCTAGGCACGTTAATTCTGCGGAATTAGCATAATTGCCGGGGAGGGCACTTTGGTGCTCTTCTCGGCTTTTTTTTATTTTCATTTTTTGTTATTTTTTGTTCAAATTTTAGAGTTTTATTCAACAAATCAGGTGTGAAATTTTAATCTATTTTGGAGCAACTAGTGCTGGTTTTCAAAGATTATGCACCCCAATGCTCATAAGGGGTATAAGTCGTGCCACATCATACATGCGGTGACGCGTGGAGGAATGACACATGATAGAAATGAAAAATAAAAAAGGAAAAACAGTATTTGGCGGAATTGGAATTGCCCTTCTGTTGTGCTTATTGATGGTAATGATGCCTCTTGCATCGAACATCTCTAACGGCGAAAAAGCAGAAGAAATTTCAACCGATGTCAAGTCGGATGAAAAAGTTGGTAGCGATACAACTGAATCTCTCTCAGATTCACAAGTTTTCGTTGCTGATGAGTTTGGATATGATGAAGATTTAGAGATGCTCGGTATGCGAACCGAATTCTCTAAGGTGTTCATCGACGATGAAGGTGGACTAGATATGGTCTATTCTTCCAATCCATTACACTACATCGACGAAACCGGCAGCTGGGCTGACATCGATTACTCGGTTGACGCAACTGTTGATGGTTATGAAGTCGCAAATTCACCTTCACCAATCTCTTTCGGTGATGAATTAAGTGAAGGCTACACTGTAAACTACGAGAATGGAATGGAATTAATTTCCGGTCTAGATCCAGTACCTGTAACCATCACATTCGGTGAGAGAACCTTTGAACTTGAGACTATAGGT
>MDTD01134888.1_pt1 | contig 11481 bp, 10 predicted proteins | sample 811221 | NCBI WGS metagenome assembly MDTD01 (sample SAMN05326646, study PRJNA326480) | marine metagenome | isolation source: seawater | place: Pacific Ocean: South West | collected 2011
TCAATAGCTTGACCTATGTGAAACCTGAGAAGTGGCGCACCCGACAGGATTCGAACCTGTGACCTCTGCCTTCGGAGGGCAGCGCTCTATCCAGCTGAGCTACGGGTGCCGCCTAAAGGTCCTGATACACTGGTTCAGCGGGGTGGACAAGGGGCCGTGGCGGACCTAACCCGCCTGGGCCTGGTTCTGTTCTAGCCGAGCGTCAACCAGGCCGACTGTCTGGTTAAGCACGTCCGATTGCATGCCCTTGGACGCCGCCAGGATCTGCACCAACTTATCTACTCGTTCGATGTTCGGCGCACCAGCGTAGAGCGCGCGGGCCGCCGATGACGGCTTAGCCAAGCCTTGCGCCGCGTTCGCGTATTTCTCAAAGGGCACCAAATCGCTGGGGTCGGCGCCAAGGGCCTCACAAACCTCTCTCACCCAGGCGTAGATGGAGGCCGAGACGTCCAGGTCCGTGTGCACCGCATCACGGATGGCCCGCGCACCGCCCGGTGTCACGCAGCGATAGTTGCCCGTGCACAGCATAGCCCATTTGGCGAGCGGCACAAACACGCTCTCGTATACCTTCAGCTTCACCGGAAGTTCCACCGCCGTGCCATCGCCAGTGTCGAAGCGAATAGCCATAATATCTTGTTCGAGCTGCTTCAGGATGGCGGTGTGTTGATCGCTCTCAAACCGCGCCACCTTGAAATTGGTGGGCAGGCTCACCTGCAAGTGATTGACTGGCTCGTCCGGTGGCCGGAAAGCCTGCGGGTCGGGGCTAGCCAGCGTAATCATCGCCGGATCGAAGCGCGACCAAATGGCAGCCTCCGTATAGCAGGCGTCGATGTCGACGGCCGCGATATCGGGAATGCGCTTCAGATACGGCAGGGGCGGCATGTTCATGATCGACATAACCGGAACGCCCGACGTCGCCACCAAATCCAGCAACTCGCGGACCCCCGGCGAGCGGTACTGGGGCTCCTGCATGGCGAGACCAATGAGATCAAAATCCTTGGGGTCCACGTCATTCGGGCCAGCGGCAAGTATGGCTCCCACCGCATTTCGGGAATCAATCTCCACTAGGCCGTCGCATCCGTGCACAGGGATTTTCACCCGGATACCCTCGCCGTTGATCAAATCAACCTCTTCAGGCAGACAGACCATTGTCACATCGTGCCCCGCCAGTATTAGCTTGGCGCCCAGCAACGATCCGTAGGACGCACCCAAGATCAAAATCCGATAGGTCTTCTCAGTCATGGCTCTTGAGCTCTCCTGTCGACTTTATGAGATGGTAGAATACCACTATGAATTTATAACATACCGTTGTAACCGATAGCCCTCCCAATAACAAATACGCCTCCGCTGCTGTTGGAAGAGGATATGAGGAGGCCAGCTGATATTTCTGTCCACAACTCGCCGAGTTCATAAAAATGGATGCAATTTGAAGCGAGTAGCGCCCCATTGCCACCGCACCCTAAACTCTCTCACTTGAGCGTCGCGCCACAATACGATGGATCACTCTTTTCGACGATCTACTCACCCGTTCCTCATCAAGCAGAACATCCAGGTCGATTAATGTGGCACGTACGGCGCCGGTCGCGAAGGTCGCATAAAGCCGGCCAGCGTCGTCGCGGCGGTCGATGCCATCACCCACCCGCCAACTTAAATAGAGTGTGCCACCGGGCGCGAGAAGACTACATAGGCGCCGCACCGCCGCAATAGCGTCCGGCTCCAACATGTGCATGATTACCGTCTCGCAAAGCACGTTAGTAAAAATACGATCGCCCAGACCCTGGAGCGAAGGTAGGACATCGACGTCAAAAGTCACCTCCGGATGCCGCCGCCGTGCTTCAGCCAAAAGGCCCAACGACGCATCAACACCCATAACTTCGAAACCCTGTCCCGCCAGCCAAGCCGTATCTCGCCCCGACCCACAGCCCACATCTACGGTCAGACCATTGTTGAAATAGGCCCGAACCGCAGCGCGCAAGTCATCAGGCGGCGCCTGATCTTCCTCCCATTCTGCGGCATAATTACGGGCCTGGATGTCATAAGTACGGACGGTGTCAGTATCCATAGCGCTTCACCGCGGCGTCGCCGGGCGCAGCAAGATCGTTTGCAGTGCCGTCGCTACGGGCCCGTCATCATCGCTGAGTACCGCCTGAGCCATACCGATACCCGATATCTGCCAGTGCGAAATGCAATCCGACAGGAACCAATCCGCGTTCGTCTCCCGATGGAAATGGATGGTTAGGTCAGTGTTCATAAAGGTGATGTCATAGAAACCAGCGTTACGTGAGATACCGTTACCACAATCCGCCAATGGGCACAGCCGCTGAGCGGTGGATAGCATTTCATCGGCTAGCAAGGGTGGAGTTTTCATCCAAAGCTTCGTTGGCCCAGTTGAGTTGGCGGGCTTGTCAGGAACTACATCTGGATAGGCCACTTCAATGAAGTCTGAAAACGACGGCTCACCGTGTTCACCCCGGGCCAGCGGGGTCGGCCCGGCCACCGCGTCGGCCCGCTTTAACGGTGTCACGACCGCTGTCGGCATGAAGGGAAAATCGGCACGAACTAAATGCATTGACGAACCGGTGACACAGATATTGCCATCCGTATCTGCGAGCTTTACGCGCGCCTGGCCCAACGTCCGGCTATCACGATCCACTTTCGTGCTTATTTGGAACCCAGCCATTGGGATTGGTCGCACCAAGTCCAAAGTCATTCGGGTCAGGGCCTTCTCCGGCACGGCACGCTCAAGCGCTCGAGCAATCAACCCAGCCACCGGCCCAGCATGACAATGATCCACCGACCACGGCCCCCTTGCGGGCGCATTAGCGGAGAAATAACCATCTGTGATGTGTTCGAAATAGGCTGGGCAGTCGGCAAGGTTCGGCATGGCGCGCCTCCTCTAGCATTGTGAATTTGAAGTTATCAAGACTACTTCCAGGCAAACCGAGGTTGGTCAAAATGGCTTACACGCGTGGTCTCCCCCCGAAGTGCCACTTCGCGAAACTGAAATAGGACGGCCGCTGTTGGCGCGAAGACTGAGCCCCCCGTAGTCGGTAGGCGGACGCTTAACACCGGGCTCTCACCCGCATCAGTATCATAGAATTGCGGCAATTCGGGGTGGTTCAATTCGCTCAAAGATGGATGGAATACCCGTGCGACCTCGTTGGGGTCTGGGTTCAGTTCGGCTTTAGCCGGACCCCAAATGACTATTGGAGTTATACGAAAGCCAGATCGCGTTGGGTAGTCGTCCAGTCGCCCCATAACCGTCGCACAATCCAGACAGAGCCCCATCTCCTCATGTAACTCCCTGAGCGCCGCCATCTCTGGTGTTTCTCCCTCGTCCAGTCGTCCGCCGGGCAACGCATATTGGCCACCGTGCCGGTTTAAGTTTTCAGGCCGCTTTGTCAGCAAGATACGACCTTCGCCTCCCTTTCCTCCTCCAATTATCACCACACCGACGGCTGCGTGCCGCAACCCCCCGCACTCAAGCGGTTGTCGGGAGAACTGAGCCAAGTGGGTGGTGATCCGTTGGCGCAGGTTCGGGCCGTAGGCAAAGTTCATCGGCTGGCTTCAGCTTGCCGCCGCGCAACGTCGTGCGAAGCCCAACAAATCATCCGTGAAGTCATCCGGATCCTCCAGCGGGATTAGGTGCCCAGCGTCGGGGTAGCGTTTTTCTCTGGCATGAGGAATTCGAGCCTTCAGTTCATTCACATCCCCATCGATGCGGAACAAACGATCGTGTTCTCCAGTAAGTATGAGCACAGGACAGGCTAGATTCTCGTAAGGAAAATCCCATTCTGTTGCCAGCGACCCTTCCATTAGGCGGAACAATCCGTCCGTCGGGTTCGGCGGATCGAAGGGTTCGTCCGTGAAAGTGGAATCCCACAAATCAGCAATCAGACCGGGCGATGCAATAACTGGTATATTCGCTGTCATCACCATACGCCCGCCGCCAACGCGAGCGAGGTCCACCATAGCTCGGTTGATCCAGTTAAGACGCTGGGTTGGTTTTCGTAGCGTATTAATTAACACCAGCCCCGTTGTTTTGGCGCCCGCCAAATACGCCTGTGCTGCAAATAGGCCTCCGATAGATAGGCCCACCAGAATGGGCGATGGTGGCTTCAAGTGATGGATAAGCTCGCACAGGTCCTCAACAATGAGGGAGGGTGTCAACGCCGTAGCGTCGCCAAATGTCGTCTGCTCCTGGCCACGGAAGTTGTAAACCAGGGTTCCATAACCAGCGGTCTGTAAAGTTTTGCAAATGCTCCCTGACCACATCTCCGTGTTACCTGTCAGCGCATTAACAAAGATGAAGGTCTGCATGTGGCGGGTGGCGGCGTTATACTCGTAGTAAAGCGCCTCGCCGGGCGCCAAGTTTAATTCGGCCATGTCCGGGTCCTTTCCGATTTTTATAAGGCTCCGAGCCCGGCTCTTTAAAGTCAAGGGGGCGGCGTTTCGGGTTTTAGGCAACCGCGCCAAATCGACAGGCCCGTCTCCGGCCGCTATGGTCGCACTGCCCCATGAAGAGAGGAGCCTGCTATGTCCGCTGCTGTTACCCTGAGAACCCGCCTCGCCCAACCGAAGATTGTCGTCGCCCCCGGCGCTCCAGACAGCCTAACTGCACGACTCGTGCAACAGGCCGGATTCGACGCCACATATATGACTGGCTTTGGGGCAACGTCAGTGCGACTGGGCACGCCGGATCTGGGCCTCCTGACCCTAACAGAAATGGCCGACCACGCCCGCAATATGGCTCGCGCCGTCGACATCCCTGTGATTGCTGATGCGGACACCGGCTACGGTGGCCCACTCAACATCTCTCGCACCGTAGAGGAATACCTGCAGGCCGGCGTCGCTGCTCTGCACCTGGAAGACCAAGTAGCGCCGAAACGTTGTGGTCAATTGGCGGGCATCCGCCTTACCCCTGCAGACGAGGCCGCGCTCCGGCTCAAGGCTGCTATTACCGCGCGGGACGGTAGCGACCTCCTAATCATCGGGCGCACAGACGCTTTACCCGTCGCCGGCATTAATGAGGCTGTCGATCGCGCCAAGCGTTACCAAGATGCCGGTATCGACCTAGCTTTCATCGACGGGGTCAAAACTTGCGCCGATGTAGAGGCTATCGCGACCATGGTGACCGGCCCGAAGGTTATTAGCCTAGTTGATGGAACTGACGCGGCGTCGTTGACGTGGAAAGACCTTGAGGAGATGGGATTTAATATCGTGCTATATGCAATCACCACCCTGTTCGCTCAGGCTCGAGCCAGCGCCGAGGCGTTGGCCGCGCTCAAGTTAGCAGGAAGACCTGAGCCAACACAGTTAGCAATGAGCTACGACGATTTCTGCCAGGCAGTTGACCTTGTCGGACACCAGGAATTCGCTGAGATGTTTGAAATATCGAGATAGCCAATTCGTTCTATTAGAAATCATAATACCCATTGGTTCAAATTTCATAATCCGTGTCGACTCACAAATTTTCTCGCAGCGCTTGGGCCAAGAACACGCACACTTTGCCGCTGCGGGTTGGCCCACGGAGGCCAGAGTGCTATAGGATAACGGCCCTCCAAAGGGGCTTAGACCGTTAGAGGTGACGAACGTACCGAGAGGCCAAACATTGAAAAACCTTATTCCATTGCATACTGGCGCAGCCAGCCTAGTGGCCGTGGCGATAATGATTGGCGGCTGCACCCAAACTACCGCTATTCCAACCAAAAGTGGTGCTACACAGGTGTCTTCAAAGACGCCAACAGCCTTCGTCCAATTTCCCGACGTGCCCGTACCGCCAGGGTCGAAGATCAATGTTGACAGAACCCTGGTCTTCGGCTCAAAGCCCTGGTTTGGTCAGTTGACATTGACATCCACGACATCATCGAACCGCGCCTTTGATTTCTTTCGTGCCATGATGCCCGGCCAAGGCTGGCAGGAAGTCACATCCGTGCGTGCGCCGACTTCAATCCTGACCTACGATCAGGATGATCGCGTGCTGGCCATCGCCATCCAAGCTGCGACGCTACTGGGTTCGGAAATTACCATCACTATGTCGCCGAAAGGAACACCATCAAGTAATTTCCAGGGTGGTAATCTGCCACCGCCGGTGACCCGACAATAGCCAACCCTCTAAGTCTCGGACAGCCCGAGGACCTTCGAATAAATATTAATGCCCGGGAGAGAGAGTATGAGAGAAGTTGTATTCATAGACGGTGTCCGCAGCCCTATTGGCAAGTTTGGAGGCGGCCTGTCCAAAGTCCGCCCTGATGATCTATTGGCCGAGGTATACAAAGGGCTAATGGAGCGCACCGGCGTCAACCCAGCGCTAATAGATGACGTGTACGCTGGTTGTGGAAATCAAGGTGGTGAAGACAATCGCGACGTGGCCCGCATGTCGACTTTGTTGGCTGGTTTTCCCATTGAGGTTTCGGGCGTCACCGTGAATCGAAACTGCGCCTCCGCCCTGGAAGCCGTGAACCAGGCCGCCAAGGCTATCATCGCCAATGAAGGCGACGTATTTATCGGCTCAGGCGTAGAAAGCATGAGCCGCGCGCCTTGGGCCATGGCAAAGCCTGAGCGTGCGCCGGCTATGGGCAACCCAAAGATGTGGGACACCACTGTGGGCTGGCGATTCAACAACCCAAAGATGGATGCCATGTATCCAATCATCTCATTGGGCGAGACGGCAGAAAACATCGCCCAAGAAATGCAGATCAGCCGCGAAGAACAAGACGCGTTCGCCGTTGAAAGCCATCGCCGGGCCGTGAGCGCTATAAACACTGGTAAGTTTTTGGATGAAATTGTGCCCATTTCCGTACCCCAGAGAAAGGGTAACCCGATCGTCATCGATACAGACGAGCATCCGCGCTATGAGAAAAGCGGTGATGAGTACCTTCTTGCGACTGACACCGACGACATGGCGCGCCTTCGCCCGGCATTTATGAGGGACGGCACCGTTACAGCAGGCAACTCGTCGGGCGTAAATGACGGTGCCGCAGCGTTGCTGATGATGAGTAAGGAAAAAGCCATAGAGTTGAACCTAAAACCAAAGCTTCGCTGGATCGCATCAAACGTAGCTGGAGTGGATCCAGGCGTAATGGGCTACGGCCCCGTGCCCGCCACCGAGAAGCTACTTGCCCGCCAGCGCCTGAATATCGAAGACATCGGCCTAATCGAACTAAACGAGGCCTTCGCAGCACAGATCATTGGTTGCATGAAGCGTCTGGGCATGGATCACGCGATTACCAATGTCAACGGCGGGGCTATCGCACTGGGTCATCCTACGGGCGCATCAGGAGCGCGGATAATGGTGACCCTCATGCACGAGATGGAGCGCCGGTCGCTCGACCGCGATAAGACGAAACCCTTCTATGGTCTATGTACGCTATGTGTAGGCGTGGGTATGGGTGTTTCGACGCTGGTCGAGTGGATTGGAGACTAAGCTAATGGGCACGGAGAACATAACCCGGCCACTGGAGGGAATCCGGGTCATCGGCCTTGAACAGTACATGGCCGGCCCTTACTGCACCATGCTACTCGCCGATGCTGGCGCAGAGGTTATCAAGATCGAACGGCCAGGTTCTGGGGACCCTCGTCGTACCATGCCTCCCTTCGCCGAGGGTAACAATAAAAAAAAGGGTGCCGGGTTCATGGGCTATAACCGAAATAAAAAGAGCCTAGCGTTAAACCTTCGTGCACCAGAAGGTCAGGAGGTGCTTCGCAAGCTCGCCGCTTCCGCCGACGTGATAGTGGAAAACCTGAGGCCTGGTTCATTGGCCAAACAGGGCCTCGGTTTCGAAGACATCCGCAAGACCAATGAAGGCCTAGTTTGGTCAACAATTTCAGGTTTTGGTCAACTAGAGGGTTACCGAGGTCCTTACGCCAATCGGCCAGCTTTTGATATTGTAGCCGAGGCCATGGGCGGGATCATGCACATGGTGGGCTTCGCCGACAAACCGCCTAGTTGGACTATCTATGGCATGGCCGATATTTACTCTGGCCAGATTTCCGCCTACGGGGTAATGCAGGCCCTTTTTATGCGCGAACGTACCGGTTTAGGGCAATTGGTCGATACATCTATGCTCGACAACATGATCGCTTTAAACGAAGCGCAGATAGCCCTTTACTCTGTAGCCCGGCAGGTTAACACGCGGGGCATGCCAAAAAACGTCTGGCCGCGAGACGCCTACGAGTGTTCAGACGGATGGCTGGCCGTGAACGTACCCGACAACATAATCTGGGGCCGAATGGTAGAAACCATCGGACACCCGGAGTTGATGCACGATGAGCGGGCAAAAGATGGTGCAGCACGCTGTCAGAACATCGACTTCCTGCAACCCAAGCTCGTATCCTGGTTCAAGTCTCAGACACGGGACAACGCGGTGGATGCACTGAACAACGCTGGGGTCCCCTGTGGACCGATCTACGACACAGAAGACATATTTAATGACCCGCAGGTCCAGGCCCGCGGCATATTGATGAATATTGACGATCCGGACGTGGGCACGCTGAAATTCGCGCGCACGGGCCCCCACCTGAGTGCAGCGCCAGAAATTGCCGCCAACCCGGCACCGGATTTAGGTCAACACACGCGTGAGGTTCTCGAAAATATTTTAGGTTACAATTCGAGGGATGTGGACGGCTTGGCCAAAGCCGGTGTAGTGCAACTGGCAGATGGAACCTAGTTAAGCAAGAGCTCCGAGAGCACCAAGGACGAATGGAACTAGATCACGCCCTTTGTATCGGTACAGTCTTCCATCGCTTGGTCAACCCCCACGGACAATAAGAAAATTAAACAAGGTCTCTAGCTTCAACCCCCGATTTCTTCTGAACCTATCGAAGAGCTTCCCGTCTCCAACGATAATTCGGTTTAGTGCAATGGTTTTATTAAAATTGTCACCGGAAAAATATCGCTAGAAATCTACTCTAAGCCGTCTTAACCAACAGCATAGGTGAGCACCGAAGAAAAAATGCGAGAACCTCTCCGTGTCAACGACTTCCTTTATATGCACATAACCGCGACAGAATAGGCGCCGCTCAACTCATACTCGACAATACCCAAATGGACTTTCTGGCCGGCTTCAACCGGCGTCCAGGATACTCGGCTCGCAAAATTGGCGCCGACGCTTTAATTGCCGGCAAATCGACTTGGCGGCGCGTGCATCTTTGAGTGGCCCGGCTTTGAGGCGGTAATAAGTACCTTTGCGACCGAGGGAGACCCGGCTCACGGAGTGCTTGAGCTTGCCGAGCACGGATCGGTGCGCACGACGAATCTGCGCCCAACCGCGCTCTGCCTGCTTAGCCGACTTGTAGGATGCGAGATGCACGGCGAGCTGCGGACTCATCTTATTGTCCGGCTTTAACATCGAGTTATTTTTTGGCATTGCCGACTCAGGCACTGGTTGGGATGCACCGGTCTTTGGTGACGGCTGCGTCGGACGCATGGCCAACTCGATGGCCTGGCGCTCCCGGGAGTACTCATCGGAATTAATGAAACCTTCGTCGCGGAGTTTCTCAAGACGACGGACGGAATCGGCGGCCTCCATCAACCCTCTTGGCGGGGTCGCTGGATTGGCGACAACCACCGGTGCGGAGGGCATAAGCGCGTCTAATATCATGGTCCGTTCAGCGGAATGTTGGGCCACGGAAATAGCTCGCATTTCCAGCGCACGGCCGATCGCCCGGAGGCGGCCAGAAATCTGTTCTGTGGTCGGCACGGATCGATCAAGACCTGCCGCTGGCGGTGGTGACGTCAGAGGTAAAAGGGCGCCGATATTTGTCTGGCGACGCGCATTAAATTCGTCAGGCGTGATTAGGCCCTGGTCACGCAAAACCTTTAATGTTGTGTAACGCGACATGATATTGGCGTCTTTTCCCGAAAATCCAATTTCCGGATATTTCATCTTGGCATTACCACTAGACGGCGTAGCAGTGCGACCCAGAAGCGGCGACCCTGATGGGACGCCGCGGACGGGGGTGGAGACGGGAACAGATGCTGCGGCGGTTGGCGACGATGACACGCCGCCACTCTCGAGCAATGAAAGATTGACGCTGGCGATTTGAGACGCAGGCCGAGTTGAAATGTCACTCCAGACTACGAACTGCTGCGACTCGTCTGGGCGCAGCGCCAACACGGCTTCATACATCTGCCGTGCTTTAGTCAATTGACCAGTGTTTTGATAGAGAATGCCAGCACCAATCAACGCATCTACGTCACGAGGATTGCTTTTCAAAGCCCTTTTAAAGTGAGCCTCGGACGAAATGTAGTTGCCCTTCGCCAGCTCAGCGATCCCCAATTCAGCTTCCTGATTACTATGGAATGGTGATCCCGCCCAGAAACTGTCATCCAGCAATTGACCTTGAAGAATGCCGCATCCACTCAGGCCGATAGCCAACAACACAACAACCCATTTATTTTTCCAACCGCGAGCCACCTCAGCTCCCTCCTTTGGTACCTATGCGGCACCACTGATTGCAAGAGTCGCGCTAGAATACGGCGTCAAACACACCAAGTATAGTGATTTCTCTATCTACGGGTACAATTTGTAGCGTCCCGCAGGCCGTTTATAGGAAGTTTTGTATCTTTCTCCTTATTACTATTCTTCGTACACGTTCGCAAAAGAAATAGCAGTATTGTCATCAAACCACTGCCAGAAGTAGGCGCATACTTGACGACAAATATTATTGAAGAATAATCTACACGTATCTGCAGATCTTTTAATTATCCGTAATTATTTCTTATCGACTTTATTTTCATCCTCAGTCCGCCAAGAGTCGACTTTGGACTTCCATCAAGCTCCAAACGATTACAAAGCCTAGCTTAAACGATCGGTTAGCGTTACCAAGACTGTGATAATCTATCATTTAACTACGGCCAATTCTTTTGGAGCAATCCAATATTCCAGTTGTCTCTCGGCCGATCGCCCTTGGGTTAAACGATAGCTAAGTCTCCGCCAAAAGGCTAACCCGTGAATGATTCGGGCTGATAAAATTTAATTTACACGACACCTTCTTAAAGGGAGTCTACCACGGCTTGACCGACCTCTTGCGTGTTAGCTTTACCGCCCATATCGGGGGTCTTTATATTTGAGTCGCGGATAACGGTCTCGATGGCGGTGACGATGGCATCCGCAGCATCCTTATGTCCCAAATGCTCCAGCATCATGGCTGCCGACCAGATCTCGCCAATAGGATTGCAAATTCCTTGGCCGGCAATATCAGGAGCCGAACCGTGTACCGGCTCAAACATTGAGGGGAACACGCGCTCCGGATTAATGTTACCACCGGGCGCAATACCAATTGTGCCTGTCACCGCCGGCCCCAAATCAGACAAGATATCGCCGAACAAATTCGAACCAACCACCACGTCGAACCAATGCGGATTACGCACGAAATGAGCCGTCAAGATATCGATATGGAACTTGTCGGTGGCGATGTCGGGATATTCAACTGACATTGCCTCGAAGCGCTCGTCCCAATACGGCATGGAATGAATGA
>MDTD01103876.1_pt1 | contig 11480 bp, 10 predicted proteins | sample 811221 | NCBI WGS metagenome assembly MDTD01 (sample SAMN05326646, study PRJNA326480) | marine metagenome | isolation source: seawater | place: Pacific Ocean: South West | collected 2011
ACCTTCCGCCAACTCATGAGTCACCCGCTGACCGACCGTGGACTCGAGGGCTTCATGCGGGACTGGGCCGAAGTCGAAAAGGCCGGCAACGCTTGAGCAACTTTAATCCAAACTTACCCTTCCAGTCAAGCAGAAATCATTTCACTCACTATCCATTCGGCAGAAGATCCATCCAGGCCAACCACGCCAACTCATTTCCTGGTGCAAAATGGTATCCTTGTTTAATAGGTTGGGAAGACTTCATTTCCATTTTTGAGTCAAACAATCCAAAGTAAAACATCGTAGCATCCATGAACTCTTTGAGTTGAGGGTCTTCTTCAGCCATTTCGAATCCCCTCTCATATGGGTATCCAAGTAATGATGACCATACAAATAATGACAGATTGGTTGAACCAAAAAAGAGGTGGATTTCGTACGGTTTGGGGTAATTTATTTTCTCAAGTTGGATAGAAAGTTGGTAAAAGACCAGTCTGAAATGAGTGAACAGAACGATCCAATTTGACAGGTCTTCCAAATGTGCGGGCAAAAGCGGAATTGCGTCGATTCTATCTTGTTCCTGTACCTTTTCGGTCAACCTATTTTTCTCAGGAGTTCGGATACAATCATCATTTTCTGCTTGAAATAATTGATGTCTTGGCGCAAGAGAGAAATATAAATTGTGAGATGCTTCTATCTTCTCTATCATTGGGAATATGAAATTTGTCCGCATATCCTTTAGAAATTCGGTCATAATATTTCTCCGTTCATCTTGGTCGTCTCGGTGCTTGATCAATCCTTTGTGAGATTGTTGGAATGCATCAGGTAATGTTTCCACCAATTTTGGATCAAAGTCCTCAACTGAGAGAAAAAAAACGTGGAAAGGATTGATACACTCCGGGTATTCTGATTTGATTGTTTGAATAAATTCATCTGACTCCCATGTTGTGAAGTTTTTGACCTTCTTTAGAGTCCCGACGGCCATAAAATTTGAGTGACAATCTGGACAGATTAACGTTGCCGGAATTTCAAGAAAGGTTCTCCCGATCAGACTCTTTACCATGTTCTTCTATACAAACACTTGAGTCATCATTAAAAACCGTTGCCTATTGGTTGTATTCATGCCCAAAATTAACGGCAAAATAAAGGGGGGTCGATGACCCCTCTGGCGGGGATTGAGGATTTGCTGAATATGTTGGCATTATCATATGGCAATACCAACCCTCAAAACCCACCTGAATAAAGAGAATCAGGACAACGCCAATGTCCTGAAAGTAAAAAGCAACCCAGCAACAAGCTGGGAATGCGCTTTAGATAGAGGCAGTGGGAGCAACTCGCTTGCTCCCCTCCCTGAACCTCAAACCCAACAAACCGAATGGATGTTGGAAAAAATGAGAAATGCCGTACAATCCGTACGATGAAGAAATGGTTCACATAGAACCATGATTGGGTTTATACCCACGAGCTCGGGGTCTTCGGACCCCGAGCATCGATAATCAATTCCTTGCTGATTCATCAGATCCTTGATTCATGTTTCGTTGATATGAGAACTTGGTTTGGCACAACTGGCAAATTAATTCAAGGGCGCTATCCTGTGAATCAAGAGTATATATGAACTCAATTTGAAATTATTCTGCAAGCAAGTGAAGGTGCTGAGCGAGCAACTGATTGAGGGGCAAGTTCCTGGGCTACCACGCGGCTGATCACCGTGCACCGATTCCCAGGATCCCGGGGTCTTCGGACCCCGGGCCCATAACTGAACTACTCAACAACGCGGGCAGATATAGGTGCCTATGCAGAGGTGCATTATGCACAAAATGGACTTGTTTTACCAAGTGAAGTTCTATCTTCAGCGAGAGGCGAGCGTGAGGTTCTTCCACATCTCTTCTGGAACTTCCATAGCCAGGCGAAGACCGCCCATGGCACCCAAGCGAACAGGGTCGTCAACAACGTGAACGTTCACGTCGCCCATGTCGGAGAGACGGCGCTCGATGAGGGCACCAAGTCCCTTGATGGAGGAACCGCCACCAGCGAGGACCATGTTCTTGCGGAATTCGTCGTGGTATTCTGGGTTGGAACCGGCGATGAGCTTCTTGACGTTCTCAACGATGGGGTCAACGATGGACTCGCAAGCACGCTGCATGCAGTCGGTGATGTCGAGGGTCATGGCCTTGCCTTCAATGGAGAAGTCAACAAGCACAGGCTCGTCAGGGGCTGCGGTGGACACGAAGGAGAACTGCTCCTTCCAGCGTCGTGCCATGTCCTTGGTGATTTGAGCGCCGTTGTACTTGGACTGAATTTCCTTGATGAGGGCGTTGTCGACGTAATCACCAGCGTAGCCGGTGTGCATTTGGTCGCCAGGACCTGGGATGGTTCCGTAAACACGGCAAAGGTCAGTGGTACCTGCACCGATGTCAATGACCAAGGTGTGGGTAATCATGTCAAGGGCATAGGCCACAGCGAACGGTTCGGAGATGATCATGGCGGAGTTGACCGAGCCGGCAGCAGCATCAAAGATGGCAGTCTTGTCAACGTGGCTGGCTTCTGCGGGTGCACCGATAACTGCGACAACACGGTCGTAATCCTCGGGGTCGGAAAGACCGATGAGGTGCGTGATGAAGTGAGCGATGTATTCGCGGTCTTCAGGCGTGTCTTTGATGACACCGAGTTCAAGCGGGCGGAACAGGTTGAGTGCCAAGCGGTTCTTCAGTGCTTCATGACCGAAAAGGACATCGCGCTTCAAGAAGTTTCGAGCAATCGGGTCTTTGGGAGTACCAATAACCGTCAATTCTTCCACTTCATGACTGTCGGAGGAGACCATCACGGAGCGGAAGGTACCCAAGTCGATTCCAATATACAACACGTCTTTTGCCATAGGCGTAACCGTCTTTCGGATACCGCTTCACTTTATGAAGAGTCCCCACATTCATGATAGACGAGAATGCTGGAAACAACAAATTAACTTTCTATAGAACAAGAGATAGTGCGATAATTCTGTCAACACCACTGTTCGCAGGGATGACAATACCATGCAGCATGCTCAGGGTACAATTCAGCCATGCCACCGCAATTCGTGCACTCCTTCAGCGTGTTCTCTCCGCAGATGTCAACGACCATTTGTACATGGTAGGCCTCATCGATGTTGAGTTGTTCTCGCATGGCCCAAAGAAGTTGGTCTTCGCTAGGAGAAATAATACCGTCTTCCAGGACCATCTCAACGACGTTTCGATAATCTTGGATGGTGGAAAAGTCGCGATGGTCCAAGACAACGCCTCCCTTCTCGGCCACAATGTCCGTGCCGCCGGGGTCATCAACGAAAATCACGAAGGATGCAGCATTGAGGTTGTCATCGCGCAATTCAAACGAGATACGCACGCCGTCCAAGTTGGCGTAAACCAATTTCGAGGAACGGTTGATGACGTTGGCAATTGAACGGGCCGTCGTTTCGGCGTTTGGTCCACGCTTCCAACCGGTCGGACTTCGCTCGTTATAGGCGTAAAACTCGGTGCCACGCCCAGGGTATTCAAGGCGGATTTCTTCACCACCATCAAAGCCATTGGACACGATGGTGATCGCTGCCACTTCCGTTGACAGGATATTGTCATCGTCATCAAAACTGATCATCAACGGCTTTCGTTCTTCGGCTGCGGCGTTGTAGTGGCCCTGCATCCCGCTCATCCACTTGTCTTCGAGTCGCTTGAGGGATTGTTCCTGCTCGCCGGTCAAATTCTTGTTGATGCCGAGGACATTGGCCAGTTCACCTGAAGCCATTTCCTGTTTGAACTGTTCAATTTGTTCAGCGTCCCGACGATGGGTGGGGGGTTGGGGGCGCTTTCGCTCTTCTTTGTAGTTCGGGTCGGCCCATTCGTGGCCGCATGAACCGCATTGAAGGTAGCCCTTCATGGTTGAATCTTGGGCATTTCCACCGCATCGTGGGCAATCACCGCCTTCGGTGTACCCAAGGTTGGATTGGGCTTCCTCTCGCCCTTTTCTCATACCTCCAAACCCTGCCATGAAGGGATGGTGAACTTTGCGTTGTATGAATGCTTTGTTAGTCATGAATGGCCCGTGCTTTCAAACCGTACCGAACAAAGCCTTCCTGAGCGTACAGCCGACGAAACACCAACTCCATTCGGGCGTCCATTTCAATGATGGATTCTTCATCATCCACCATCAAAAACACCCCGTTGGGCCCGTCGTCCAGCGCAAGAAGGACCGTACTGACGCCGCCAAGAACAGGTGCACGAAGCGAAAATTCAGACGGCGCCCCGGCAGCAGAAAGGGTCGTCCATGTCATGACCTTCCCGCATCGTTGCAGACGCATGCCCGAAGCGCTGTGTCCATCCACGACATGAGAAAAGCGAGGGGGCCAAACAACACCTTGTTCATTGGCTTGCCCGTGAAGTTGCAGACGAGAAGCCGCGGCTTCATCGTATTGTGCTCGAGAGACATAGGCGCCTTGGCTGACATGGTTCTCAGACAGTTCCTGGCCCCAGGCCGCCTCGAGAGCAGCGTGGAATTCAACGTCTACTTCTACTTCAACATCAAACACCGGAATCTCCACGGTAGCACCTCGTTGAGACACCACGACGATGGCTTCGTCGCTCATCAACACCTCCCATGGAGGTTCTTCCTCGGCGTCCCCGTCGTGCAAAGCCACACCGGTCGCAGCAGAGAGGCTGGATGCATCGATGCCCTCTGGAACTGAAATTGCGGATACATTATCATGCTCCAAACGATGAAGCAAGGCGGCCACGGCGAGCGTGGTTGCATCGCTATCGGCTCCAAAAACACGTTGACCGTTGAGAACAAACGGCGATTGAACGACCGTATAGGAGGGTTCGTGATGAAGCAAATACCCCATCCAAACTTCGTCGCTCATCAACGGTCCCTCCCAAAGACGTGAACGGAGCATGTCGCACCCGAGCCACCTACATTGTGTGTCAGGGCTGTTTCAGCATCTCGCACTTGGCGTCCGGCTTCCACCTGGCCACGCAATTGCTTGAACACTTCAACCACTTGTCCGGTTCCAGTCGCTCCCAATGGGTGTCCTTTGGATTTCAAACCGCCACTGGAATTCACCGTCGTGGTTCCTTCGTTGATTCGACCCTCACCTTCACGTGCGAAACGACCGCCTTCACCGCGTTGTGCAAAACCGAGGTCCTCGGTCGCCAACACCTCGGCGATGGTGAAACAGTCGTGGACCTCTGCCACATCGATTTGCCGAGCATCTAAACCAGCCATGCCGTAGGCCTTGGCCGAGGCGACCTGGGTCGCTTTGAGTTGGGTGATGCTTGGACGGTCGTGCAATGCAAGGTTGTCAGAGGCTGCTCCTGCACCTTTGACCCATACGGGCGTATCGGTGAACTTGTGGGCAACATGGTCGGCTGCAAGCACGACACATGAGGCCCCGTCGGATGTTGGACAGCAATCGTAGAGCGTAAGCGGGTCGGCGACCATGAAGCCACCCGCTGCCTTTTCGAAGCTGACTTCCTTCTGAATATGGGCATCAGCATTCATGGAACCGTGAAGGTGGTTTTTGACACTGACATGAACCAAGTCGTCGTGGGTTGAATCAAACTCGTGGAAATACCGACGGGCCATCAGGGCGTAGGTGCCCGGAAACGTAAGGCCAGCAAGTCGTTCCCACTCCGTATCTCCTGAAACGCCGAGCCAATACCGCTTCCGCTCGGGCGTCAAGTCGTTCATTTTCTCAATACCACCAGCGACAACAACATCGGCCTGTCCGCTCTTGATGGCCATCCAAGCATCCCGGAAGGCAAAGCCCGAGGAGGCGCAGGCGTTTTCAACACGACGAACTGCCACGCCGTCCATTCCTGAATGTTCAGTCAGCAAGGCTGCAGTGTTGCCAAGTTGTGAGCCGCCGAATGCCAAGCTTCCGATGAAGGCTTCTTCAACCGAAGCAGGGTCAAAATCCCCGTCAACACTTGCAAAGGCCTTGGAAGCGGCTTCCGCCCACATCCCTTTCAGACCGAGGGCATGATTTCCGTACTTCGTTTGTCCAGCCCCGACGACGGCGACATCCACCATGTGTTCGTGCACGGCGACGAGGCATTTCATACCCACGCTCTACCCACAACAAACATGACATGATTCACCAACCCGTGCCCGTAGGGTTCTTGAACAGGTCGCACCCGCATGGACATCATGCTACGCCAATGCAGAGCCCATGGACACTTTTCCGGCACCAACTGCCCCGTGTGCAACGACGAAGGAAAATTCATCATGAGCGACCGAGAAGCAAACTCGCTTGGTCGCATTCTCGCTCTCGTTCTCCGACATGCTCCTGAAAAGTTCAACGTGGACATGGACATCAACGGTTGGGTCAACACCCGAGAACTTTCTGAAGCCATTGGTAACCAACGCCGCCACTATCACTGGTTGCGAGGATGGCACTTTGAGGCCATTGCCAACGCTGATGAAAAAGGTCGATATCAGGTTGAAAACGGCATGATCCGAGCAACATACGGCCACTCCATCGAACTTGACCTTGACCTTCCAACCGATGACATCCCCGAAGTCCTTTACTTCCCCTGTGAGGGTGAAGAAGTCGAAACGCTCCTTGAATTTGGATTGACGGCAGGCGACCGTAAGAATGTCCACCTGTCCCGTTCCATTCACAACGCCATGGAAGCTGGACACGTGCGCATTGACCGCCCAACAATTTTGGAAATTGACACCGCTCGAGCCATCGCAGATGGGCACACCATCTATCGTGCCGGCACAACCGTGTTCCTGACCGATGAAGTCCCCGGTGAATACCTCTACAAAGTTGACGAAGACGACCCGATGATTCAAGAAATCATTGAACAGTGGGAACGTGAAGAAGAAGAGTGAAACCTCACTTTTCTGCGCCACATGCAGGACAGAACCCGAGGTCGGGTTCAAACACCGCTTTGCAAACAGGGCAGTGGTCGTGACCCGTCATCAGCGCCTCCACCTTCTTAGGGGCAGGGGCCGGCGTCATGCCGGATTCGGATTCGACCAATCGAACGGGATCAATGCCGTGTCGTTGGAGTTCTTCGATTCTGTTCTTGTAAATGATGGCCTCTTGTAGAGCACTTTCCAATTGCCAGAGCCGCTGCTCTCGCTCTTTTGCATCGGCGATGGTGCGAGCCTCTTCAACACAAACCTGTAGATGGCGCATGAATGCGTCAACACTTGGTTCCTCGGCCATGCTACCCATACAGGGTCGGTTCCTCATCAAACCTTGCACAACAAGGTAAGGAAGATGGACGTTCGGAAAAATCAGCGGTAGGCTCATGAAACGCTACCCTGTGGAAGAATCATGCGTGACCGCGTTGTCGTCAAGTGGGGCGGAGGGCTCATCACGCAAAAAGATGCGATGAAAACCGTGCGCCACGATGTTCTCGACGACTTGGCAGAGCAGTTGGAGGCGTGTCTGCTCCAGGGACTTGACGTCGTCCTTGTCCACGGTGCAGGCTCCTTCGGCCACCTCAAGGCGAAAACATACCAACTCGCCGGCGGTAAATCAGACGACCCCAACCTCCCCAGCGACCGCTCACAAGAAGAAGCCGTGGTCGATGTTCGCAACGACATGTTGGAGTTGAACGAGCATGTCCTAACTGCACTAACAAAGCGTGATATTTCGGCCGTCTCACTTCCACCCCATCAGTGGGCAAAAAACACTGGACCAGTGTTTGAGGGTGATTTGTCCCTCTTTGAATCAGCCCCACAAGGCATCGTCGTGGTGACCCACGGTGATGTGGTTGATTGCGATGAACCGTTGATGTTCGGCATCCTTTCTGGAGATGATTTGGTTTACCGTCTAGCCACCGAGTTAAGCGGTGTCAAACGCCTCGTCTTTGCGATGGGAGGGGTGGAAGGCGTCCTTTCCGAGCCCCCAAACGGCGTGGATGATGAGGGTAAACTTATCCAAATCCTTTCCCAAAATGACACCTACAAGGGAGAACATATGGAAGCAATGGATGTCACTGGAGGTATTGGGCTGAAGGTACAGCGTGGATTTCAAACCGCTCAACATGGCATCGAGGTCCTTCTTGTCAGCGGTGAAATCGGTCAGCGCGTGAAAGCAGCATGCCTCGGAAATGATGTCCGCGGCACCACGCTCCGCTCGTCATGACGCGGAGAACTCTTCATGTAGCCTCCGCGACTCCATAAAATCGGTGAAACCATGTCGGGGTACGGAATCAACGATGTCCCGCATGTCGAACTGAACGACGAGGCCATGGCTTCCTTGGGTGAAGAAAACCCCGACCAAGCCGCCTTGATGGCCGAAGCCGTGATTCATGTTTCGGAGAACGATGTCGTTCTCGGTCCAATTTCAAAACTTGATGCCCACCAAAAAATTGGAGCCTTTCATCGTGCCTTCAGCGTGCTCCTCTTCAACACGAAGGGTGAGATGTTACTTCAACAACGCTCGGCCGACAAAGTAACCTTCCCAAACGTGTGGGCCAATGCCTGCTGCTCTCATCCCCTACACAGCATGGATGAACTCGAGGAAAAGAACGCCTTGGGCGTGAAGCGAGCTGCAATTCGCAAATTGGAGCAAGAATTGGGCATTGACCCGTCCACTCTTTCAACCGACGACATGACCTTCATGACCAAAATGCGCTATGCTGCGCGCATGAATGCCGAGTGGATTGAACGTGAAGTTGACCATGTTTTGGTCATGTGTGCTGATGTGGAAGTAGACCCAAATCCGAACGAAGTGGCGAACGTCATGTGGGTTGACCGCGAGGCGCTGGAAGCCATGCTCATCGAAGAGCGAGAACCAGACCAAGCCATTGCACCTTGGTTCCGATGCATTGCCGCACGCGTCATGAACAGGAAATGGTGGGCGAACTACAACAACCCCGAAAAGTTGGCTGAACTGTCCGACGACCTCATTCACGACATGGGCGATGTTTCTTACATGCTACCCGATGCCGAAGGTGCTGATTTGCTGACTTCCATCATGGAAGTGAAACCTCTCATTGAGCAACGCATTGAACTCAGTCTACGAGCCTCACGCCATGAGCGCCTCGGAAACGCCATGATGCATTTGATTGAAGGCGGCGGGAAGCGCATGCGAGCCACCTTGCCGTGGTTGGTTGCCAAAGCCGTTGGCGACACCCACGCTGGTCTATTGGATATCGGTGCAGCCATTGAAACTGTCCACAACTTCACCCTGGTGCACGATGACATCATGGACAACGACGAAATCCGCAGGGGCCGGAATGCCGTGCACGTTGAATACGGTATTCCGACGGCCATCAATGCGGGTGATGCAATGCTGGCTATCGCTTTTGAACACCTCGTTCAGGCCGAGAATTTGGAACCTGAAGAGGTGGCACCTCTGGTCAACCGCATCGCTTGGATGGTACGCCGTGTAAGTGAAGGGCAACAATTGGACATTGAATTCGAAGATCGATTGGAAGTTTCCGAAGACGACTATCTTGAAATGATTGAAGGGAAAACAGCCGTTATGTTCTGGATTTGCGCTGAAATCGGTGCTCGAATCTCTTGTGCTGATGAGGAAACGGTCCAACTGATGGCCGATTGGGGCAAAGCCCTGGGCCTTTGTTTCCAACTCATGGACGATGTCATTGATGTCCTCTCTGATTCGGCCACCCTCGGCAAACCCGCAGGTTCAGACATCGCCCAAGGCAAGCGCACGCTCATGATCATTCACGCACTCCGACAACCCGATGGACCTGTGAAAGAGCGATTGATGCGTGTCCTCGGAAAAGGCGAGGATGTTTCACCTGACGCCCTTGCTGATGGTTTGGCTGCGCTCTCCGAATTGGGTTCAGTGGATTATGCTCGGACGATGGCGGAAGATTTCCACGCAAAAGCCCATGCTTGTCTGGACCGACTCGATGACAATCCTGCGATGGTGGCTTTGAGGGAACTTACGGATTTCCAGTTGGCTCGACTTCATTGAGCACTTCGACTGCATCTCCGATTTGGATGAAGCCCGTTGATTGAACACTCGCATACCAGCGTGTTTGTCCGGGAAGTTGTTGATGACTCAGGGCTTTGAATCGTCCATCCAGAAACGATTCTCGAATGGTTTTACAGGGCGGCGCATCCTTCGTGATGGTCAGTTGAACACCACCGACCCTCAATTGAACGCCCACGCCCAAGACATTCGGCTCAAGGCCGTCGATGAGGAGGTTTTCGCCCGTTGTTCCCGGTCCGATGGGATGGCCTCCTGCTTGAAGGCGCTCCATGATGCTCACCTCCATCAAACACACAGCCCTGGAAGGCCCTCCATGATGCCGAGTGTCGTTTTGCTTGTCACCCACACAGCCATTGGTGTGAACTTCAATGGACTGAACGGGATGCTTCGGCACGCCTCCTTCTGGATTGACGTGCAATCCACGGACGATGCCCGCCATGCACGAACCTCAGTCTGCGTAGTAGGATTCGGGGTTGGGCTCGGGCTTGAGGCCCTTGCGTTGACGGATTTCACCGACGACCTTGTCAAACAATTGAGGTGGCAAAATCTCGAAGCCGAGGTTCTCGGTATTCCACACGGCCCGTCCCTGAGAAGCAGCACGGATGTCGTTGGAGAAACCGAAGGTCTCTGCAATCGGGATGATACCAACCACGGTGGTTACGCTGCCTTCTGATGGCATGTCTTCGATGATTCCACGACGGGTGGTGACTTCACGAGTAACCTGGCCGAGCCAGTCGTTGGGCACCGAGATGAACGCCTTTTGCATGGGTTCGAGGAGAACCGTCTTGGCCCGCATCATAGCACCCTTGATACCGTTTCGAACGGCTGGAATGGTCTGAGCAGGGCCGCGGTGAATGGCGTCTTCGTGGAGTTTTGCATCAACCAGTCGGACGTACATGCCTTGAACGGGTTCGTCAGCGACAGGACCCTTGACACAGACTTCATTGAAGGCTTCGATGATGAGTTCACGTGTCTCGTGGAGGTTCTGGATACCCTTGGTGTCGTTCACGAGCACGTTGGTTCCATTGATGGCGTAGATCTTACGCATGGTGTCCTTGTCCATGCCGTATTCTCCGAACTTGCTTCCGACTTCCTTAGCATCGGAACTGCGAACGGGGCCGTCGCCGAGTTCTCCAGAGCGGAGGGCAGCAACGACTTCGGCAGGAAGCGCTTCAATCTCAAAGAAGAAACGGTTGTGGCGGTTAGGCGACTTGCCTTCAAACGCATTGCCACGGTTCGAGCCTTGGATACCCTCTCGATAAACGACAATGGGCGGGCTGACCTTGACCTTGATGTTCTGTTCCTCTTCAATTCGGTACACGGTGATCTCAAGGTGGAGTTCACCCATACCGGCGAGAAGGGCTTCACCGGTCTCTTGGTTGGTGGTCACCTGCAGGGAGGCGTCGGCCTTGGCCAGGGAACGAAGGGCGTCGATGAACTTCGGCAGGTCTTTCATGCTCTTGGGCTCAACAGCTACGGTGACCACAGGGTCAGAGTAGTGGCGGATGGCTTCAAAGGGCGTGAAATCTTTGTCTCGTGAGAGGGTCACACCAGCAGC
>MDTD01017569.1_pt1 | contig 11478 bp, 13 predicted proteins | sample 811221 | NCBI WGS metagenome assembly MDTD01 (sample SAMN05326646, study PRJNA326480) | marine metagenome | isolation source: seawater | place: Pacific Ocean: South West | collected 2011
CGACGCCCTCGCGCCAGTCGACCCGCCTCCCCTCGCGCGCCAGAAAGCTCACGCGCGGCCTGCGCCGATCGAGGTCAGTACAGACGAAGCTGCCCCGATTCAAGCAGAGGTCGCAGAAACTCCTCGTCCGCGCGGGCGCGGGCGATCCGCGCCAGCTCCTTTCCCGTTGGAGGGGGAAGCACCGAAGCCTTCGCAATCTCCCCCGGCAAGACGGCGTTCGAAGAAGCAGCCGCCTCCACCTGCTGAAGCTCCGCTTGCATCTGCTCCTTAGCCGCACCCCACTCGGCGGAGGAGAGCATCGACGCGCCGTCCTTGCGCCTCGTCTTAATTGTGAAGTGCTCATTGTACTGCGTGAGTGTGAAGTTGATGAACCGTTCGCGTGGAAGGAAGCACGCCTCCCTCGTCTGCTGCACAAAGATGACGTCGCCGTAGATTTGCGTCTTGAGCAGATTTGACACAGTCGAGTTGTACGGTAGGCCGTTCTTGAAGGGCCAGTAAAAGGCCACCAGGTCGCGGTCCTTGCCCAGCTTCTTGCGTGAAGTGACGAAGCTCTGCGGCTCGTGCTCGGGCATGTTCTGCGCTTGCTTCGGCGTCTGGAGCTTGGGAGCGAAGCGGTGCGCGACATCGTTGCCATAGCAATGCACCTCGCTTGCGTCGCCAGACGAGTTGACGACGACCGCGGCGAACGGGCACATCCCCATCTGCACCTCCGCGAGGAACTCGTTGGCCGAATCGATCGTGCTCAGCTCGTCGCGCGATTCCTTGCCGTACTGCATCCAGCGCAGGCGCTTCCAGTGCGGCGCGGCGCTCACTGAGGTGCCGACGAGCTCGGTGATGTGGTCCATGATGCGCTTCCACTTTGCATGGTCATTCTGCAGATAGACGTACGCGTGCGCCACTACCGCCTCCCAGCAGCAGTAGGAGCCGTGCTTCAGCAGCTTACCTGTCGTCGGGTGCCAATCAGGCATGTAACAGTTACTCGTTCGCATCGGCAGGCCTGTCCAATCGCATTGAAAGTAGGTGGTGTCGTGAAGCTTGCGTTTGCCCATGTCTGTGGAAGGTATGCAGTATCAATGCTTTGGAAAAAATCTGCTCGCAGTATGAACCCGTGTCCAAAAGCAAGCTGCCACCCGATTGTTAACATTACGGGTAACTTGCCTAACGCGGAAAGACCGGCGGATCGGCCCAATCGCGTCGGCGCCTCGCCGTCTCTAACTGGATCGCGATCTCATTTCCGACGCCGCGCGGCCCGTTTGCGGGCAGCATCGGTGTATAATTGTAGCGGTGGATGTTGTTGTGCGCGTGCGCGTCGCCGTGCGTAAGGCCTACGCCCTCAGGAGATGGGTGTGCATCTCTCTCGTTGTATAGCGAGTACACAGCGTAGCCGAGCAGGACGATTGGTAAATACTGCACGAGTGCCTGTCCGGCTGACATCCTACTCACATCGATCAGAACATCTAGCGATAGTCGTACGATGCGAGACCATGGTCAGGCGCGCCCGCTCGTGTGATCGCCTTAAGCTCCACCGTCTTCCGATTCTCGTAGGCCATCTTGGCCAGGTAGTGCTTTGGCATGTCTAGCAGCGCACCGTCGCGGTGCAACTGGTTGATCGCGGGCATCATTCCCCGACGCGGCAGCGCGCCGCGCCACCGCTCGTGCTCGAACGGCCGCGATGCGAAGTTGGGCATCGCGTCGAGCTGCTCAGCGGTCGGCGTGAACTCGACCGCCTCGTCGTGAGGCTGCGTGTTTGCAAGGCTGTTGATCGTCCTTTGCAGGAACGTCGTGTTCCGATCGTGTGTCGCGTGCACGTGCTCATGGTGCTTGTCCTGCGCCCCCGCGTAAATCCACGGGTTGTTGCGAATCGGGTCGATGCTCACAGTGTGCTCGCCGTTGTCGAAATGCTGGACGACGTGATCGTACATGCTCAGCCAACGGCCGGAAAATTAGGCGCTGGCCGCGACGAGCATGCCCCCGGCGAGCAGGGCGCCGATGAGGTAGGTGTTGCTGCTGTCCTTCCCGACGAGCTTCGTCGGGCCGGGCTTGTCGGGTTGGTGTGCGCCGCCGACGTGCAGGCGCCCGTCGCGATCCGAACTGATGTCAGGTACATCGTCGACACTGTAAAAGTCATAGTCCTCGGCCGGTGGTTTGTTCTCGTGGTGGTCCTCGTGCGGGTCGAACGCGCCGGTCGCGGCGCCTATCCCGGCGCCGACGATCGCGCCACCTGCCGCCTGGTTGGCGACCTCCGTGACCAGCCTGCCGGTCTTCGTCTTTAGCCCCGTGCTCACCGCCTTAATGGCCGTATCGGACGCATTCTTCACGCCAGTCAGCGGAAGCTTCGAGCCTGCCCGTTCGACGGTCTTGGCCACACCGCTGCCAACTTTGCCGAGAGCCTTTCCTCCCACCTTGATGGGAACCATGACGCCATGTCCAACGGTCAGCGTCGCCTTCTCCGTCGCGGCAAACGCAACGTGCGCTGCCTCCTCGCCTACCACCTTTGCGAGGGTTTTGGTGACGGCTTTCGATGCGAGTCCTGCTGTCGCTTTGGCCGCTGCTGTGGCTGCAGTCTGTGTCGCCTTGGCCGCTACGGCAATTCCTTCTCCCGCCACCGCGCCAATAGGACCCAAAGCGAGCATCCCGACGTCAAATGCAGCGTTCACAGCAAAGTCCTCCGCGGCTACTTTCGTGTGCGGGTTGCCGCTCGAGGCCTCCGAGATCGACTGAATGCCACGAGGGATGGTGCCTAGGCCAATCATATCCAACGTCTTCAGTGTGTTCTGTCCAAGGATGTACCCGTCCTTGCCATCTTTGAGAGGTGGTGAGCCGTCGTCGCCCATCTCATCGTCGGTCGCCTCGCGCATCAAGCCGCTCTGGACGCGTGCGTTGTGCGCCATGATGCCCTTGAGCGTCGCCTTCGGTCCGAGCCATTTTTCGTGCGACGCGCCGACGTCGGTCATACCAGCGTCGATGTTCGCCTGATCCTGTTTCTGCACCGCGTTCACCATGTCGAGCGCCGTCGGTGCCATGGGTAGCGTGTGTATCGGCTTCGCGGACATGTTATGGGCGCCATCGTGCACCACGCCCGTATCCGCAAGAGCACCTAATTGCATAAACGGTGTGCCCATCACAGCTGGCACCGTGATGGTCCGTTTGGCGCCGAATGGGTCCTTCGGAATGGGCTTTTTCGGATCCTCGATCTGTAGCTTGCCTGTCTTGGCATCGACCCACGCCTGTAGCCCGAGCGACTTCGCCTTCGCGACAATCGCCGCCTCCTCTAAACCCACCGATTCGTTGGGTGTCAGCTGCGTGCGCATCGCACGCGCGCCCTGGACGACGCATTTGTCCTCATGATCGGGCTTGTGTAATAATCCGGGTCCATTGAATGGATACGGGACGTCCCACTTGATCGTTTCCTTGTAAACCGGAGCCCCCTTGCGCACGCTATCGCATGACACCTTATGTACTGGGCCAACAATGCCACCCACCTTAGCGATGAGCTTCCTGCGCTCGTCGACGGTGGTCGGCACCGACACTACATTTTTAGGATCGTGCGAGCCGGTCAGAGGTGACATGTGCGCAGGCTGACAATCCGTACTGCCCGGGGGCAGGTAATACTTGCCGCCCGGCTGAATGTTCTTCTTCGAGCCGAATTGCGCCAGGAATAAGGCGTGCTCGCGCCCATCGCAAAACACCTTATCGTGTACGTAGCCCGATGTCGCGTGTCCTACTAGGCCGGCCATACTTTCTTGAACTGCAATTGGAAAATCACCTGCGCGTCAGCACAAAGTAGAAGACTATGAGCCCGCCGACCATCGCGAGCTTCTTCGGATCGTTCAATATGTCCTCGACAACCGCCACGGTCGCGGCGGTCTTGCCCGCCTGTAGAAGCGTGGGACCGGCAACGGCTGCCACAGTGGCTCCTGTAGCCACCACGCCACCCGCAGCTGCCACCGCTTTATTCTTCCACCCGCCCGTTTTCGGAGGCTCGTGTGGTATCTCATCCATGGGCAGGCGCGGCGCCTCTGGGGGCTTCGTATGTACGGGGACCTCATGCATAGGCGGTCGTCCGTGCGGGATGTTGAGGCCATGTGTCAATTCACCGAAGCCGTGTTCAAAACTAGTCATGCCGCCGTGTCCGAGATGTCCCAAACCGGATTCAATTCCATGTGCAAACGCAGCCATCTTCTTTCAAACCAAATCAGAATTACGGCACACTCACACTCACACGCTTGACGACAGTGCCCTCCTTACGCTGCACCTTCTTCAACTCACGCGCCACACCCTCCAGCCCCTTCTTCTCCTTCTCCTGTGCCCTCGTCAGCGACTGCCCGTTCTTGAGCAGCGTCTCAAACTCCACGATGCGGTCGACGATCTCCAGCATCACACTCTTATCGGGGATGGCGTTGATCGTTGCTGTGCGACACGAGCTGCAGGTGGCACCCATACTTTCCAAAAAGGGTGTTGGAAGATATGGAGGCCACATTGTCTCGCTTGGGGCGATACGCCCCGTCAAATGTGAGAATGGATGTGCCAACTACCGCTTTGATTCCTACTGAAGACGAGGGCGTCTTTGGAGGAGGCCCGATGGAGAACATGTCTTTTGTAACCCTTCCACAAGGCTTTGTGAACTACGCAAAGCGCGCATTCCAGCGGTATCGTGCTCCACCATATCACCGAAGTGTCTTTGAGTTTTATTATCAAGATGAGACTCTGTTTTACCGACGCGTCAAACGCATTCTGAACCGCTTCATTGGCATCATGAAAGAAGCTTTGGAAGCAAGTCGCTACCGGCGCGCTAGCGAATTCTTCACGAGGTCACGCAGAGACGACACGATGAACCGCTTCATTGGCCAATCCTCGACGCGCAAACGGAAATGGGAGCCTGCCCTCGCCCCAGTAGATAGGTTTCTTGAAGGAACCAGTATGGCGGCTGGTGGAACAGGCCCGAACGTGTGGACTAAGTATAGAGATGCCGTTGTGCAAAACCTATCTTATTAAAGGTCCTTCCCGCCCGGCGGCGGCGTGACGGCCTGATTCATCGCCTTGACGGCCTGCGCCATCTCGGGGTTGGAGTTGGCCGCGTTGACCGTCAGTATCGTCGCGCCCATCGCCAGCGCGAGCCGCCACTCCGGTGAGGTGTACATGCCGGCGTTGTGCTTGATCATCAGCTCGTCGAGGATCGGCTGGAACTGGTCCATGTTCTGCTGCGTGACCATGCCGAGGCCGTTGAGGTTGAGCCCGAGCGGGTTCCAGTAGTCGCGCGTCAGCGTCTCAATACCCGCCATCGTGCCGTAGAGGACCGTCGAGCTCAACTGGTGCGACGTGTTCTGGCTACCGAGCTGCAGCTCGCAGTAGTGCAGCTCGTCGCTGATCTCCTCGATCGTCGACTTAGCTGTGACGTTGTTGCGCTTCTTGAGGAAGGGGAAACGTTCGCGGTATGCGCCGATCTTGTCGAGCAACACAGAGCGATCTTGTTGTGGCGGCGGAGCGGGCGGGGGAGCTTCAGGAGGGGCTGCCTTTGCTGCTACTTTCATAGTCAGGCGCTTTTCCTTCTCGGCCAAACGGGCCTCCTTTTGCAACTCCAACTCGGTGGGGGGCTTTGTCTTTGCATTCTTTGCGTCAATCTTAGGCTGAAGCGCATCTACGTTGAGCTCGGCGAGGCCAAGCGGATCACTGCTCGACATAAGACTAACACACGTTCAGAAACTCTACTGCCTCACGACGTCGATAAATAGGCGCATGTAGCGCCAAAACTTGTCGTGCATGGCTTCCTTCTGGCGCACCAAAGCCACCACCTCCTGCAGCTCTGCGGGAAAGTTGTTTTTCTCCATGAGCTGCACCAGACCACTCCAGTTACGCAGTGTGGTCAGGTCCTCGTTTGCCTCGAGTAAGCCACACGCCATGGTGACCTCGAGCACAGACCGTCCGTTAATGCCCGCGATTAAGTCAGCGGGCAAGTTCTCCTTACCGACCTCAAGCGTTACCCATTTGGCCATGTTTAGCATCTTCTCCTGTAAAAACTCGCCTTTCGTCTGCTCGCTCATGTGAACAGGTAAGCGGCTACAGCTGCGGTTAATGGAACGACTAGAAAATGAGTACGCGTCGCGTCTTCCGACTGCGAGACAAATTTAAGGGGGCGCATTTCGCCCTCCTCGTTGAACGCGGCGCGCGGCACGCCGAGACCGTAGGCGACGAGGCCGACCGTGGTGCCGACGACGAACGCGCGCGAGAGCGGCGTCGCGAGGCCCATGTTGACCAGGACGCCGCGCGCGCCGAGGATGACAGGTGCGTCCGGCGCTGGTGCTTGCATGTGTATTGGCTACTTTTATCTTTAGAAAAGGTTGGCTTAAAGGTTGGCTGGATTGACGAGCGCGCCGTCCGCATTTTGGCCAAGGATGCCGGCGAGGCCGTTGTTGCTGATCGACGTAGGTGCCATAAGGCGACGAATAGGATTGAGCTGATCCGTATCAGTAGCATCGCCGGCGTACATGCCGCGCGCGAGCTCCTGCGGCGTGTTGCCGGTGCCGAGCGGATCGCCAGCGACCGCGCGGTCGTACGCCCAGTCGTCCGGATTGAGCGGCCGACGCCCGTGCTGCGCGCGCGCAAACGGCAGGTAGAGCGCACTCTTAGCGGCGCCGCGACTCGGACTCTGGAAGTTGAACGGCGACAGCCAGCCGGGCGTGTACGTCGAGTCCACCGCCGCGCGATCGCTCTGCAGCCGCGGGCCATTGATCTCGCCCTGGTCGACCAAATACTTGAAGTGCAGGTCGTCAAACGTGTTGATGCCCCACTGGTCGATCATCTGGTTGCGCAGCGCGTACTCGTAGTCGGTGTGCGCCTGCTGGAGGCGCCGCTCGACGTAGTCGGGGTAGATCTCCATCAGCCACTTCATGTTGCCGGGCTTGCGCGGGTCGATGTACGTCTCGACGTACTTGTCGAACTTGGCGAGCTCGGTCATGTCCTTCATGCTCTTAACGTAGGCGACCTCCGCGTCGGTGATCGGGTCCGTGCGGATGACGCCGGGGGGTCCATTAGCGGACGATTTCTTGATCTCGGCGTTGGCCGCGTCGCGCACCGCCGAGCGAATGATCATGTTCTCCTTCTGCGCGCTCGGGGCCGAGTACGGCACCGGCATGCCATCGTACTGGTTGTAGTACGACGGGAAGCCGGGTTGCGATACAGAGTTCAGCCGTCCACTGCCCGAGAGGGATGCTAACACGTCGCGCCGCTGTGGCACCTCGAGGTTCTGACCCTGCTCGCTCGGCACGACGTAGTGCGCGCGTTCCTCCAGGCTCATGTTGCCGAGCGCGCGGCCGAGATCCTGGCCGGTATCGGGCCTGCCCGATCGCGAGCCGCGGGACGCCATGCCCAATTGGTCCTGGGTCCGACCAGAGTTACCATTGCTGAATGTGCCAAAGTTCCGGTCTCCGCCAGGCATTGATCTGTATCGTAGCTCAATTAGAATAATTAGGGTCCTGGTTGACTAGTATGCGCAACCACAGTTCAACGCGAGGGATGAAGTTCAAAGCTGCAGACGCCGATGCTGCTGCCTCATGTACATTGAGCTGCTTGAATGCCATTCGCTGATCACGCTCTTGAACACTACTACCCGCAAACGGCTGTGTCTGGTAAACCTTAAACGTCAGCTGCGCTATCTTTTGCGGTCGAAACATTTGGCTAGCGATAGGTGAGCGGTTGGTAAAGTTTGGTGAACCGTTGTCGGTGTGGTTGATGACAGCAAAGATGCGATCGTGGTGAGGTAGATTACTAATCAGCTCGCTTGGCGGCAGCTCTTTGATTTCGAGAGCAAGGTTGCGCTCTGTACCGGCTGGAGGATTATTATTCCAGTTAAGAACCCTGTAACCCACCAACTCAACGCAGCTCATTGTCTTGCAGCTCGGTGGCAGCTGCACCTGTGCTGTGTTGTCAGCTTGAAATTCTACGTACACGTCACGCCACGTCATCAGAGCTTGCTTTTTGTTCGGAAAATAGCGAGCAGTGTCTTTTTCCAAGCACAGTATGCCACACAGCAATGCAATGGACGAGACGTACGCTGAGCAGGAGGATGTGGACAAGTATTTCGCTGATTACGCTGATGCTATGCATACTCTACACCCTCGCCCGCCGCATGCTTCTCGCGATGCTCTACTTTGCGTTAACTGCGGCAGTGCTCATTACACTTACGACACATCCGTCAACGGCGGTGTCGCCGGCGCACGTGTTTGCGACGAGTGCGGCGCTGTTCAGCCTGGGAATATCATCCATGAGTACCTGTATGGCCGTACTATTACGACTCGCACAAGCAATTACAAGCGCATTCATCACTGGCATGAGCGCCTGTCGCAACTCATGGTCATGGAGAGCCAGATCCCGCCTGAGCACATGCTCGCAATTGGCGAGAAGCTACTCGACGGCTCGCACGCCGTTGCGTCCAAAGACGCTATCCGATCAGTTCTCCGATCTCTAGGGCTGCAGGTCTACATCGAGAAGTGGCTGCAGATCATCGAGCGGTGCACGGGCGTCACGCCGCCGTGCCCCGGCCCCGTCGTGCTCAAACACCTCGACGAGCTCTTCATCGAGTTGCAGCAGCCATTCGACCGCCACAAGCACGAGGGCAGACGCAACTTCCTCAACTACAACTATGTGTTCTGCCGGCTCTTCCAGAAGATGAACTGCCCCAAATTCTGCATGTTCTTCCCGCTTATCCGCTCAAAGGTCAAGCTGCGCGCGCTCGACGACATGTGGACGGCGATGGCCGGCAGTCTCGGCTGGTCTACGCCGCCTCTGCAGCACGTGCCTGCATTTGCGGTAAGACTTGACCAACCTGCGCTTTTACTCGAGCGGCTGCGTCCTCAATGCGTCGCGCAAACTCCGGCTGCGATGCAAGTAGTGCGGTCGAGAACGGCAGCCCAAATGTGGGATCGTCGGACATCAGTGCGGGCCCCGCCATCGCGACCGCCACCCCATTCAGTGCCGCCTGAACAGCGACCTCAAACGCTATCCTTGAGGTTGAAGAGGAAGCGGAGTGAGCCGGCATGATGGCTTCAATGGCGGCGCCGGCGACGACGCCCACAGCGACGTGCACTACTGCATTCTGAATGGCTCTGCCCGTCGACATTATCCTGGGTATGGTTTAGAAACTAATTGGCGCGGCGGGGGGCGGTCGTGGCTCCGCGTTCGGTTGGGAAGTCGCGCCACGGCTTGGGCATGATCTCCTTCACAGACAGCAAGTCTGTCGATGACTTTGCACCTCTGGACGGCGGGATCTGTGCGGTGCCCAATTCTGCGGACCGCCAGTATTCCTCGCTGCCCATCTTGAATTCACCAGGGTCTTCAGCCTTCCACCAGCCCATCATGGAGAGAGGGTCAACCTCAGTGTCGGGACAGGTGTTGATAACCAGGACTTCGTTGTCTTCTGTGTATGCGTTTAGGATCTGTGCGAATGCGTCTTTGGTCAAAAAGCTGCCAAAGTCCTCCCACAGCGCCTCGAGCTGTCGCTGCTGCAGACACTTCATCATGAAGCAATAATCCGTGTTACCGCGGAGTGTGGGCGTGATGGCCTTGGCATACTGCGTTGTAATTAGTATAAACAGCCGGTAATGACGACCAGCCACGAATAGTTCCATAAGCTCGCTGTCATACTTCAGACGTTGATCGCTAATGACGTCATCGAGCAGGATGAAGAAGGGCGCCTCGGCGTCTTTTTCCTCGTCCGTCTTGTTAACATCATTGAGGATCTTCTTCTGGCGACGGAAGACGGCCTGTAGGATCTCGGGGTCGTACTTGTTGAAGATAAACTGCTTCGGCACGTACTGCCGCCAAAACTTATTGAGCTCATCGGTCTGGCTAATCACAATGCCCGCTGGCAGTTTGTCCTTCAACAGGTACATAATGTTGCGGAAGACCCACGTCTTGCCGGTGCGGCGCTTGCCGACCGCGACAACGGTGCCATCGAGCTTAATTTGGCTGGGATCAAACTCTTGCAAATCTGGCAACTGAATGTCCGCATACAAATCACTCACAAGGACAGGCATTGTGGCGTGCTTTCCATACGTCGTCGCCCCACCCCCCTGCTGCTCTGCTTGCCCACTCTGCGGATTCCCTTTCCCCCCGGTCACTCTCGGATTGCTGCTGTTTGGCAGGTGCTCAGTATCCTTCTTCTCCGCTGCCGGTGCAGCCTTCTTTGGAGGCATCTACTGGACTGCCATAGGCTCAGAAAACTGCGGCGCAAAGTCGGCGGCTGGTTGTGGGGTTGGCGGGGTCGGCTCGATGTACGGCTTGGCGAAGGCGTAATCGTTGCCTTGGAAGACGGGCACGTTGGTCTTCTGTGCGAGACTCTGGCGCTGGCAGACGACTTGCACGTCCTCAAATGACCAGTGGATGCCAAACTTGTCGCCGCCGACGCCGGTGTAGACTTGATTAGCATACATCGTCGCCGCCACGACGTCGCCTGGCTGCACGACGCCGTCGGGGAGCACCTGGCCTGTGTGGTCGCAGATGTTAATCTTGCGCGGCACCTTGCCGCCGCAACCGTCCCACATAAACTTGCCGGTCGACATCTGCACGCAGTGACCTGTCAGGGCACCCGTCACCTTGTCGTATTTGGGCCTGATCGTGCGGATTTGGAGCATCTTAACCTCCTCGCGCGACAGGTTCTTGCGCCCGAGGATTTTGAGCTGATTGTTCTGCACGAAGTCGAGGAGGCGGTCGTCGATCGCCGTCAGCATGTCTGCGTATTGAAGGAAGTCCGCGTTCTCGCTGTCATTGATCCCTGCGTCCGTCAGGTCCAGGGTGTATTTGGCCTTCTGGATGTCCGAAGGGCCCCACATCGTTCCGTAATTTCCATCTCCACAAACCCTCGGCCAATTCGTGACACAGGCAGGCGAGACCATGGCGACCTCTGCCGCCGTCTCGCCGATGTACATCTGGATGGTCGCCTTGCCGTGGCGGTCGGTCCCAAGCGCAAAGTTAATCTCGTCGGCTTTAAGCTCCTTGAAATGCGTATACTTCTTTGAGGCCATTATCTCTTAGCGTATCTAGTTGGTAGTGGCTGGAGGCGACTGCCTGTGTGACCATACTTCAGAAAATCGAGTGTGCTCGCCGATGGCATCTGTCCGGCCTGCTGCGGATGCGGTGGGGCGTCTTGTACCGTTACGGGACCGTTTTGGCTTGGCGCTGTCACGGTCTGCCTTCCGTTATACGTCCTCCTTTTGGCACGCGCTAGTTGAACATCGTATGCCGTGCGCGCGCTGCCGATGGGCGCGTGGTGCAGCTGCGCCGACCGTCTGTTAAGGTTGGTGGCAAGATCAGCATCCGTGTTTGTGGTGTTGGGGTTTACTCTCAAATCCCTTGTCGACGGCGGGAGCGGTCGCTGAACGAGTCGGTGCTCTACTGGTTTGTCTACCTGCAACATCCGATGGCCGGTCAATGCCCTCCCTGCCTTCCACTCAGGCGCGCCAAAGCCCCGCGCCACATTCCACC
>MDTD01181475.1_pt1 | contig 11478 bp, 7 predicted proteins | sample 811221 | NCBI WGS metagenome assembly MDTD01 (sample SAMN05326646, study PRJNA326480) | marine metagenome | isolation source: seawater | place: Pacific Ocean: South West | collected 2011
GCCTATAATTTGAATCATAGGACTATCACATGATATGTCAGAGCTAGGATATCCCAAATCTACTTCTGGAACTGCAACATCCTCTGTTATTACAACAGAACTAGTCGAAGTGCATTCGTTGTTGGGGTTAGTTACTTCTAGCGTGTAGGTTCCATCAGACAGAACTGTAGGATTTGGAGTGAAAGTGCTACCAAAAAATTGTCCGTCTGTTGTAGACCAAACAAATGTCGCATCATCACCGTCAGAACTGCCCTGCAATACATAAGATGTGGTTAAGCAGTTTAGCTCGAAAGACTCTCCTGCATTTGCTGAATAGGAAGTCGTGTCGACGATAACCTCAAAAGTATCTTCGTCAGAGCAATTTCCATCAAGTGAGACGACTTCAACTGAATAAATACCTGCACCAGTAGATGAAGCAGAGTAAAGTTCTTGGTTTATTAATTCTTGTCCTTCCAAAACCTCCCAAGTAATTGTAGCGTTTGGATAGTTTGTGTATGCAGACATGTTTACTATGTCATTCTCACAATTAATTACTTCTTCGTCAGCAATAATCTCTACTTCTACAGCTTCAACTGTTACCTCAATTGTATTTGTCTGAATGTTACCACAGAAATCAGTGTATGTTACTGAATATACCTGAGATGAAGGGGGAGTAGCTATAGGGTTGTATACAGTAGGGTCGTCCAGATAATCAATAGGTGACCATGAGTATTCTGAATAAATGTCTCCACCAGCAATTAACTGTGTAGAGAAACCAGGACATATGCCTATGTCATCAGATGGTTGAACGTTTTCGTATAGACAAACCGATTGTAAATTATTTGCCCCACCAGTAGAAGCTGTAAATCCCCACCAAACTAAATGCTCCCCGCCAAATATTTCTTCAACAAGATCAATTGTAGTTGATAGTCGGAATTCACAATCAAAGTAAACTTCTATTAAATGTGTTGTTGGATCCCAAGTAATTCTAATTGCGTGGTCTAGGCCGTCTTCAATATTTAAATCCTCTACATGAGCTTGAATGGGGCCTGCGAGATTGTTTGGGTTTTGATGATTAGTATTCCCATCTCTATGAATCGCAATATGATCAGGCCAAGGATCGAATAAGTCGTCATTTTTAAAAGTATCAAATTCAATACCCAAACATGTGTTCATGCTTCCATATCCCATTCCTTGTCCTACATTTCCTGTAGCCTCTGGGCCTTCAAGTTGAAGTACGAACATCATTCCATCAGCACCCTCAGTCTGATCTCCAAAATTCATAGTAAACTGCAGCTCAAAAGGAATGTTTATATCCAAGTAATCCTCATGCCAAATAGTACTCACCTGAAATCCAACTTCTTCAGTAAGTACATAGCAATTATTTCCAGTAGAATAGCCATCCCCCTGCAGATTAAACTGAGCAAAGAGACTATTGCACTGAATGCATATCAAGTATGTTATTAATGTGAATAGTATTTTCACGGCCCCGAAGTTACTCAATCTAGAAGTTTAGATGAAGTTTTAAATTCAACCTTCTTCCAGTTAGGAAATTAGGTATGGCATACATTCTTCCATTGACATCCTCTAGCCAAGTATGGCTGATCGTGTTGTTTATGCCCAAAATATTGAAAACCTCAAGTGCAAAATATCCCTTATTGAAATCCTTTGAGAACCCAATATCAACCCTGCGGTACGCTGCTGTTCTTAACACATCCTCATATCTGTTTAAAGTAGGAGGGCCGTATGGTAATCCAGTGCCAAAGAACAAGCTGAGCAACACCTTGTAATCAGGATTGCTAGGCATTTCGTCTTGAAATAGAAGGCTGACACTCAAGCGTTGGTCACTTGGTCTAGGAATAAACCCAGGGAAAATAGTGTCTGCATATGCTGGGTTGTCATTCCATGTATAGCCAGGGATAATTAAAGTAGAGTCAGAGTTGTAATAATTGACATACATATCGTCAATTAGATCTTCTCTTGCAGTTAATGCACTTACTCTCATCCAACTCTGTATTCCCTCGATAAATTCACCATTTAGCATTAGATCAATTCCAGTTGCATATCCGCTAGAATTATTTAGCCCAAAATATCTCTGCCTTACATTCTCCACTTCGTAAGGAATAAGTTGATCCAAATCCTTGTAATATGCCTCTCCAACAAATTTGAATGGTCTAGTAAACATTTCAAATTCGTGATTTACTCCACCAACAAAATGAATGGCTCTTTGAGGTAAAATATCTGGATTTACCTCACCCAAATGATTTCGCATTTCTCTGTAAAAGGGTGGTTGCCAGTAATAGCCGCTGCTAAGGTTCCAGATTGTTTTGGGTTTATTGTCGGAGATATAACTCAGATGAGCTCTAGGCCCACCTACAATATGCTGTCTAATATCGTGGTCGTTAGCCTTCAATGACCAAAGATGTCCTCTCATCCCAACATGAGTATTTATCTCACCATGACCTGTCTTAATAGTCCAAGTGTCCTGTAAATATCCCGTCATTCTGTTCGAACGCACAGAATTTTGAGTCATCAAAAGATCCTCAATAATAATTGGCTGAACATTTCCAGCAATTCCGATACTATCTTGAGGATGAGGAGTTAGAAACCCAGCAGAATCTATGAAAGCCCATTCCTCTAAATTGTCATTTATGTATTCAGATTGGAATTTCACTCCGTACTCTAAGAAATGCCCCTGATTTTCAAAATTGTACGATCCTTTTAAAGCAGTAGATAGAACAGTGGCCTCTAGTTGATTTCTAGCATGTTCAAAAAATGCTCCTACACCTAGATTTCCAGCACTTTCTCCAAAGTCATCTGACCCGGGATCTAATTCTAATTCGTCTAACCTATATGCTCCGATAATGTCAAAAGTCTCTCTTTCAACAGTTAGGTATGCTGAATTTATCCATCTAATTCTACTGTTTTCAGTAGCTCTTTCTAGAGCAATTGCGCCAAAACCTGTTTGGTATGAAGTCTGCTCCTTCCCGTCATAGAAAATGTTGAGCCTTATGGCGTTGTTAATTGTCCCCACATCAGTCTGTCTGTCTTGAGGGATAAATTGATATTCGTTTTCACCAAAAACACCTAGAAATTGTACTTCCCAGGGTCCGTATCCGTCGGGATCCCATGTGACGTAGGATTGAGCGTCTAAATAAGTAGGGGAGTACTCTCCAGTTTCATCAAGAGTTCCTAGAATATATGAATTATTCCTGTATCTAAAACCCGAATTAATCTTGATGTTTCCCTTTTTATTTAATCCATCGTGCTGGACTTGAGCTCCCATTAAACTAGCGATAACAGATGTTGCATTCTTTTGAGGCTTTCTGTAATGTATATCCAAAACAGAACTCATTTTATCTCCGTATTTACTCTCAAATCCTCCTGCACTAAAGTTGATTCTGTCAACCATGTCAGGGTTAGGAAAAGAAAGTCCCTCTTGTTGTCCTGATCTAGTTAAAAAGGGTCTGTAAACCTCAATATCATTTACATAAACGAGGTTTTCGTCAAAGCTTCCTCCTCTAACATTATATGAACTACTTAATTCGCTAGTAAAGTTAACAGGGGCTTGGAGAAGGACGTCCTCAATCGTTCCTCTAGGAGTTGGAATTTTATTTGCAACCTTGGGGTCTATTCTCTTAATTGTTGTGTTTTTTTCACCATGGCTTAAAACCTCAGCCTCTCCAATTTTCACAGTACTTAAAAGGGAAATCGTCACATGTAACTGTTGACTTTCAGTTACAAATTCAATTGGTGTTTTCTTGGTTGTGAAACCAACCATAGAACATTTTAATGTCCAAGGACCAGAATGTGGAAGTGTAAGTGAATATTCTCCTTTTGAATTTGTAGATGTGCCAAACCTAGGATTCTCCATAGCATACACTGAAGCTCCTGGCAGTACTACACCATCATCACCTTTTACAATTCCAAACACATTGAAACTAGTGTCAGATTGAGCAATTAAAAAACAAGGTGATAAAAACGAGAAAAAGCCCCAAAGAAGGGCTGTTCCGACAAATTTTATATGTGTGTTTACAGCAATCACTGTCTTTTCAAGTCACCGTTTTTAAGAGCTTGAATAAACCTAGCCCAAGCAACTGGGTTTAAAATGTTAGTAGTAGGATAACCACCGTAGTGCATTTCCATAGACATCTGCCTCATTACTTCAGTACTAGCTGCTTGTCCGTCCAACCCTACATCAATAAGTCTATCGTAAACATCGAAAGGGTCTATAGCTTGATCGCTAATGGTCATGTTTCCATCTTGAAGCCCTAGCGCTAGAAATTCTTGCTTAAACCTCTCACGCGAAGGCCAAGGGTAAATGACAGCGTCACTAATCATAACAGTATCTCTTGACATTGGTTGGACAATGCTAATACGGTTGTTTTCACCACCTTCTTCTATAACAGCAAATCGCTGAATAAATCCAGTGCTTGAAAATTGCAATGTATCTCCTTCTAACGCTGGTAGGCTGAAAAAGCCATTTGCATCAGTCATCGTCCCTCTCGAATCCCTTGCTCTATATACCGTTGCATATGGAAGAGGTGTGAGAGAATCTCCTGTAACGACTAGTCCACTCACTTGTACTACAACTTCTTGAATTGAGTCGTTTGTTGATGCAAATTCCAAATGATTAGTTGCCAAATGGTTTGGTATATTGAAAGATGCTAGGGCGATGATCGCAAGAAAATATGTGAGAAGGCGATTTACCATTATGCCAAATTAACTCTGTGCAGTCTTAAACTCACTGGTAGTGTGAAAAGTGATTTCAGGAAAATTGTCCATTTCCATTTTCAAAAGGAATGGGGAAGGAGCTAGGTATACTTCGTTTCCGTCTTTATCTCTAACAATGTCGTTTGCCTTGATTTTTCTGAACTCACTGAGTTTTGCTTCATTATCAGAAACAATCCAGCAAGCCTTGTGGTAGGGTTTGGCTTCAAAAGCACATTTTGCTCCGTATTCGTGTTCCAATCTGTATTGTATTACTTCAAATTGTAGTTCACCAACGGTTCCAACTATTTTTCTATTGCCTGCTTCTCTAATGAATAACTGAGCAACACCCTCATCAGTAAGTTGTTTTATACCCTTTTCAAGCTGTTTGCTTTTCATCGGGTCTTTGTTTACTAGTTCTTTGAAAATTTCAGGGCTGAAGCTAGGGATTCCTCTAAACTGAAGATTCTCTCCCTCAGTCAATGTGTCTCCAATTTTGAAATTGCCAGTATCGTACAATCCTATCACATCTCCAGGCCAAGCTTCTTCAACCACACTTTTGTCTTGAGCAAGGAATGTTACAGGGTTTGAAAACTTAAATTTCTTGTCCAGTCTAGTATGCTTGTAGAATGTCTTTTTTTCAAATTTACCAGAGCATACTCTCAGGAATGCAATACGGTCTCTGTGGCGTGGATCTATGTTAGCGTGTATCTTGAATACAAAGCCTGTAAATGACTCTTCTTCAGGGTCTACCATTCTTGTGCTAGCTTCAGATGGTTTGGGATCTGGTGCTATCTTCACAAACGTATCTAGCATCTCTTGTATGCCAAAATTGTTCACAGCACTGCCAAAAAATACGGGGGCAATTTCAGAATCTAAATACGGTGCCGGATCCCACTCGTCATACACTCCATCAATGAGCTCTACGTCTTCTCTTAACTGGTCTGCGTGTTCACCAACGAGTTCGTCTAAAAGTGGATCTTCCAGGTTTTTAATGTCTACGACATCCTCTGTAATTTTGGTTTTATTGCTTTGGAATAGTCTTACGTTGTGATCGTAGAGATTATAAACACCTTGGAATGTTGATCCACCGCTAATTGGCCAGCTCAAAGGTCTTACCCTTATGTCTAACTTTTCTTCTAATTCGTCAAGTAGGTCAAATGGATCTTGTCCTTCTAAGTCTAGCTTGTTTATAAATACAATAACTGGAGTCTTTCGCATTCTGCAAACCTCCATTAGCCTTTCGGTTTGGGCTTCGACACCTTTAACGCAATCAATTACAAGAATTACGCTATCAACGGCAGTAAGCGTTCTGTATGTGTCTTCTGCGAAATCTTTGTGACCTGGTGTGTCCAGTAGATTTATAAGCATATCCTTGTAATGGAAAGCCATTACAGATGTTGCTACTGAGATACCACGTTGACGCTCAATTTCCATAAAGTCAGACGCTGCTGTCTTCGTTATCTTATTGTTTTTAACTGCTCCAGCAGTCTGAATTGCCCCACCAAAAAGTAGAAACTTTTCAGTAAGTGTAGTTTTACCTGCGTCAGGGTGGGAGATGATGGCGAATGTGCGCCTCTTTGCAATTTCTTCTTTAATCTTCGACATCTACTTGGAAATAGGGCGCAAAAATATGCCCTTAAGCTTGGTTAACGGCGGTCAGGTCTTAAAGTTATTTCGCTGTAAATACCCTTGCCACCTGCTTCGGCAGCTTCAACAATTGCATTTGCAATAAAGTCAGGGCTCATGCCTGAATCAAATTTGGGCTTGTATTCAGATCTAAGACTATCGTTTGAAGTGTGGTTAATAAACTCAGTATTTACTGCACCAGGATTAATTGTGGTTACAGCTAATTGCCCTGAATACTCTATTCGTATTGATTCGCTCATTGCAAGAACAAAGTGCTTTGTAGCGCAGTATACACCGCTGTTTTGGAATACTTGACGTGATGCAAGTGATCCAATATTTATTACATGGCCTTTTGATTTTAATAAATGAGGGAGAGTGGCGTGTATTGTTTTCAATACTCCTGTGATATTTACATCTACCATTGATCTCCACTCCTCCATAGTCCCTTCATTTAAAGGGTTGAAATGGCCTAAACCAGCGTTTGGGATAATGCAGTCAATTCCTCCAAATTCGCTCACCATTTTATCTATGGCATTTTCAACATCAACGTCAACTTTGATATCTCCTTTAAATGGTAGAAAATTGCCGGGTGAGTCGGAGCAGGTTTGTGCTAAATCATCAAGTTTATCAGACCTTCTAGCAAAGCCTAACACATTGTGGCCACGAGCGCACAAAGCAGCAGCAGTGCTAAGCCCAATTCCACTAGAAGCCCCAGTTATTAATACATTTAATTTCTTCATTGTTGTCCGTTGTTCCACTGTTGTATTCCAATTACTCTGTCATATCCCTCATAATCTGAGTAGTAAACTAAAATTGAATAAAGGTTGTCAGTTGCAAAATGATCCCCTTCTAAATCTGCAGTAAATCCAGGTTCTCCAAACGGAGCACCATCATCCTTAACCAAGTATAGAAAATCGTAATACCCTTGCTTAAGCAATAAACTTCCCTTGTAAGAAGAAGTCTCGTCATCCCAAGTCAACTTGTGAGAATCCAAATACATCCCATTGCTTATGTCGCCAAAGATGTATACAGACCTTCCGTGAATTCTGTAAGGCATAGGTAGGCTGAAATGTGCTCGAGTGTAATCACTACCAGTGTGTGCTTCAAACCTATCATTTGAGATTACAAATCGCCCGTTTATATCTGGTCTAGTGTTGTGGTATTTGTAAGTTCTGCGTTCTGAAGGATTCAATAAGTGGTGAAAGGTCATTTCACCTTGCTTGATCCCTGCAATTCCTCTAGCAGTAAAGGAGAGGCTTTTTAAATCAGCAAATCTGTAGGAATTCCCCCCTGGAAATACATATCCAACATTTGAGTAATCCAGCTCCTTACCCTTGATAAACCTAGGCGGTATGTTGCTTAAGGCATTATCCCATCTGCCGTTTTGCAATACTGACACATGTAAATTTGAATAGGGGTCTATAAGGCTGTAGTTTTCTTCGAAGACTGAAAACAACACCTCTTGATGGCTGCGCTTTTGAGATACTTCAATAGGTTCAGAAATTCTGCCTTCTATTTTGCATAGATCCTCATAAACAACAAATCTCTTCCTAATCATAACTTCCTCTGGGTATGTTGGATCGAAAACCTCAATACAGTAGTTACCGCTTCTAGTCCAAACCATATCCACACTCGGCAATTCAACCACATAATGAGTGTAATTCACCTTCGTCCCAAAACTATCTTCAATATCAGTTATCGAAATCTCATAAAACCCATCTAAATATTCGCTCGGATGCAATTCGCTTGGCCACCAATCGTGAGAGCAGTGAATGACTCTCAAGTTGTAGTTTTTGTAATCTGCTTCTAAATCGTCGAATCTGAAAGTGATTTGACCTCCGTTTAATGGAATGAATGGAGTTGCAGTTGGAATCCCTGTAGGGTGCAGATTTACTGATGCTAGAGTAGGGTAGATGACTTCGTTTAAGGGTGCTTGAGCTGCTAGGTTTGGGCTAGATAAAAACCAAACAATCACCACCGCTACCAAGTAATTTTTGCAATAACTCATGCCCCAAAGTTCGTAACTCACGTTTATGTTTTTACAATGTGCTATGTGAACCGTCTTTCGAGGGTTATATTTGCCCTCCGAATTGATTCTATTCTACAAGAAGAATGACCCAAAATATTAAGATCCGAAAAGGGGTCGATATCAAATTAGTAGGCACTCCTGCAGAGACAGTATCTGTAGCTAAGAGGTCAAAAACCTACGCAGTAAAGCCACCTGATTTTGTGGGGCTTACACCTAAACTCAAAGTAAAAGAAGGAGAAACAGTACAGGCTGGGTCATCTCTTTTCTACGACAAAAAGAAGGAAAGCGTTCAATACGCAAGTCCTGTGTCTGGAAAAGTAAGCGCTATCGTAAGAGGTGCTAAGAGAAGAATTCTAGCTGTAATTGTTGAAGCTGACGCATCTGACACTTACATTGATCACGGTGCATTAGACATAAGTAAATCTTCATCTGAAGAGATACTTAATAGGATTTTAGAAGGAGGGATGTTCCCATTCTTCCGTCAAATTCCATTTGATGTAGTAGCTGATCCAAGTGATTCGCCACGTTCGATACACATCAGTGGTTTTGATTCGTCACCTCTGGCTGGAAGCTCTTGTTCTTCATTAGAAGGTAGAGTAGAGGATTTCCAAAATGGAATTAACGCACTCGCTAAGATTGCAGGTGAAGGAGGTGTTCATTTAGGCGTTAAGCCGGGATGTAATGTATTTGGATCTGTTACTGGATGCACTAAGACTGAATTTTCTGGACCTCACCCAGCAGGTAATGTTGGAGTTCAGATTCACAACACGATGCCTGTGAATAAGGGAGAGGTGGTTTGGACTATTGGCTACCAGGATGTGGCAAATATTGGTTCATTACTTTCTTCAGGGAAATACATGCCAACTAAGGTTGTTGCCTGTGGTGGTTCTGAATGTGCTAACCCTCAACACGTTAGTGCTTTAGTTGGGGCAGAAGTACAGTCATTAACAGAAATTCCTGAAGAGGCTTCAAATGGAGATTCAGTTAGAATTATTTCTGGGTCTGTACTGACGGGAGAAAAAGTTGAAAAGGATGGTCACCTTGGTGCTTACCATATTGGTTTGGCTTTAATCCCAGAAGGAAATGAATCTAGATTCTTGTTATCTAATGGATGGTTAAGCCTAGGATTAGACAGATTCTCAATGTCTAAGTCATATTTATCTTGGCTACGTCCAAAATCTAAAGAATACACTCTTGACACTAACCTTGGTGGCGAAGAAAGAGCATTTGTAGTAACAGGTGAATATGAAAAGGTTTTTCCTTTTGACATATATCCAGTGCATCTTCTAAAATCTATACTAGTTAACGATATAGATGCGATGGAGAAACTTGGTATTTACGAGGTGAGTCCAGAGGATTTCGCTTTATGTGAATATGTATGCACTTCAAAAGTTCCTGTGCAACAGATTGTTCGTGAGGGCTTGGATACATTAAGAAACGAACTTGGATAATCGGATAGCTATGAAATTTGTAAAAAACATTATCGAATCCGTTAAGCCACACTTTGAAGAGGGTGGTAAGCTATCTAAGTTTTGGGTAGTATTTGATTCTCTAGAAACTTTTGCGTTCACTCCTGGTCACGTTACGCATAACGGATCTCATATCAGAGATGGAATCGACCTAAAGAGAACAATGTTCACTGTAATTGTCGCTCTTCTTCCAGCACTTCTTTTTGGAACTTGGAACATTGGAGATCAGTATTACGCTAGCATTGGTCAAGACGCAGAATTGATAGACAAGGTCTTTATAGGTCTTCACAAGGTCCTTCCATTGATTGTTGTCAGCTATGGTGTTGGACTAGGAATTGAGTTCTTGTTTGCTGGAATGCGTAACCACTCAATAAATGAGGGTTTCCTTGTTTCAGGAATGCTTATTCCACTTATTATGCCTGTAGATGTACCGCTTTGGATGGTTGCAATTTCAGTTTCTTTTGCGGTTATTATTGGTAAGGAGGTGTTTGGTGGTACAGGGATGAACATTGTAAATGTTGCACTGACATCAAGAGCTTTTCTATTCTTTGCTTACCCCAAGCAGATGTCAGGAGAAATTTGGATCCACAACGTAGGAGCAGCAAAGGATGCAGGTGCTCTCGTTGATGGACATACAGGTGCTACAGCACTGGGGCATTTAGCAGGCACTGTTGGTAAAGCAATGGATTCAGTTGAAGTGACAGGAATAATGTCACTATTTGCTGAAGGAGGGATGTTCTCATTACACAACTGTATTATAGGAAACATTCCTGGATCGATTGGAGAAACTTCTGTAATTGCAATTGCAATTGGTGCATTAGTTTTAATTGTTTCAGGGATTGCTAGTTGGAGAATAATGGCGTCATTCCTTGCTGGTGGATTAGTCATGGGTGCATTATTTAATCTTATGGGAATGAATGCATACATGACGATTGATCCAGCACACCAAATTGTAATGGGTGGATTCATGTTTGGTATGGTGTTCATGGCTACAGATCCTGTAACTGCAGCATCTACTAACACAGGTAAATACATCTACGGATTCTTTGCAGGATTCTTCTCAATCATGATAAGGGTGTTTAACCCGGCATATCCTGAAGGAGTAATGATGGCAATTTTATTTATGAATGTTATGGCTCCTCTAATTGACCATTACGTAATTCAAGCAAACATCAACAGACGACTCAAGCGTCTACAGACTACATGATATGGCAGTAAATAAAAACAGTACAGGTTACACGTTTACTTTCTCCATCATCATGGTGGTGATTGTTGGCGTATCTCTTGCCTACACTTCTCTATCACTTAAGCCATTACAAAAGGCTAATGCAGCTGATAAGCAGATGGTAGACATTCTAGGTGCTATTCAAGTAAAATCTTCAAGGTCTGATGCTAACGCTGATTTCCAGAAGTATGTAACAGAAAGAATTTCCCTCAATTATAACGGTGAGTTGTTTAGCTCTAAAACTGGTGAAGTAGTTGCTTCTGATTTAAAAGATCCTTTTAATATCGATGTGAAAAAGGATTACAGATCACATAAGCCTGCTAAAGGAGATATGTCATGGTCAAATGCCAAAGACGTTAAATTCCCTCTTTACGTATGTGAAAAGGAAGGTGATACATTATTCGTAATTCCAGTTGTTGGATCTGGTCTTTGGGGAC
>MDTD01040294.1_pt1 | contig 11477 bp, 8 predicted proteins | sample 811221 | NCBI WGS metagenome assembly MDTD01 (sample SAMN05326646, study PRJNA326480) | marine metagenome | isolation source: seawater | place: Pacific Ocean: South West | collected 2011
CAAATCATAGACCTACTTAAGGATCTTCGTGACAAACACAAACTTTCCTATTTGTTCATCAGCCATGATTTAAAGGTCATCAAGGCTCTTTGCCACAATGTCCTCGTCATGCAACATGGGAACGTTGTTGAAGCTGGTCCCACAGATCAAGTACTGGTGAAACCTCAAAAAGAATATACCAAAGCCTTGGTAAACGCTGCTTTTGAGGTCGTTTCTGACCAACCCCAGAGTGCTTCGCAGAGCTTCAACTGATACAGATGCAATCCAAAACCTCATCACTAACAGGATTTGAAATGGTGAAACTATGTTTGATTGGTGCCGGAAGCACCGAGTTCACAAAGAAAATTGTCACTGATTTATTATTGATGCCCGAATTCAAAAATATGGAACTGGCGTTGATGGATATTGACAGTGAAAGATTGCGTGTCTCGGACCTAATTGTCCGCGCTGTAGCAAGACAAATTGGAGCCAACCCCAAGATCACAAAGCACACCGATCGAAGAGAAGCCCTTCAAGGATCCCACTTTGTTCAGACGTCAATCCAAGTGGGTGGCTATGATCCCGCGACAAAGATTGATTTTGAGATTCCCAAAAAATATGGTCTGCGTCAGACGATTGCTGACACCCTGGGCGTGGGTGGAATCATGCGTGGACTCAGAACCATTCCTGTACTCATAGATATTGGACGTGACATCATGGAAATCTGCCCAGATTCGATCTGGTTGCAGTACGTCAACCCGATGTGCATGAACATGATGGCTATCGCCAGACTCGTTCCAGAAGTGAATACAGTGGGCTTGTGCCACTCTGTTCAAGGTACTGCTGAAATGCTTGCTGACGACCTCGGTGAGAAAGTGGAAGACATTGTTTTCCAATGCGCAGGTATCAATCACATGGCATTTTATCTAAAGTTCGGTAAACGCCTCGCTGATGGGACTACCGAAGATCTATATCCAAAGTTACGTGAACTCGCTCAAAAGATTGCTTCTGGTGAAGATAAGTTCTCTAGCAGAGCAAGAAAACCGCGACCAGAAGGTCATCGGATGTCTCACCTGACTGAACGGGTACGCTATGAGATGCTTAATCGAATGGGATATTTTGTTACCGAGTCGAGTGAACACTTTGCTGAATATGTCCCATGGTTCATCAAGCGAGATCGCCCAGATCTCCTTGAGCAATATCAGGTTCCTCTGGACGAATATGTTGACCGCTGCGAATACTCTTTGAAACGTTGGGGCGATTACGCAAACACACTGCAGAAAGAGAGCAAGCTCGAAACCTATCGATCCAATGAATACGCCGGAGAAATCATCCGTGCTGCGGTAACCGGGGATGCCGTTGTGATTAATGGAAATGTCCCCAACAACGGTTTGATTGACAACCTTCCGGCAGAGGCTTGTGTTGAGGTACCCTGTTTGATTGATCGCTCTGGTATTTCACCAACTAAGATTGGTAAGCTTCCACCTCAACTAGCCGCAATGATGCAGACGAACATCAATGTACAAGAACTGACTGTGGAGGCAATTGTCACTGGCAAGAAAGAGAGTGTCTACCATGCAGCGATGATGGACCCTCATACCGCAGCAGAACTATCCATCGATGATATTTGGAAGCTAATGGATGATATGTTGGCAGCCCATGGCGACATGATTCCAACGTTACACTAAGCAAACCTCATGATTTTAATAATGCTGATAGCCTCTGCAACCAGGCTCGGATCATTCGAAAAATTTAGATCATGACGTACCCAAAGTGCTTTTATGAGTGATAATTCTTCAAGTTCTGAGAAAAAGATCATTGTTTTGGGTGGCGGTACTGCAGGGTGGCTCAGCGCGTTTCTGTTGCAGGACTTTTGTAGACAGCACCAACTATCTGCCGAGGTAACTGTCATTGAATCCTCCAAGATTCCAGTTATTGGGGTAGGTGAGGGAACTACGGCTATATTTAAGACCTTTCTTGATTCGTTTGGTCTCGAAGAGGCTGAGTTTCTGAGGGAGACAAGAGGCACTATCAAATATGGAATACGCCACAAAGACTGGCGAAAGCTGGGCCACTACTACGATGGTCCAATCGACGATCCTCACTTTCTCATTCCCCCAGCCGGTGAAGATGGCTTTGAATACCTTAATAGCTATTGCGTTGCGGCAGGACGTTCTGTTACAGAGGCCCACCTCTTCCAAATTCTGCTCTCCAACGGACTGGCACCAGTAAAAGCAAAGAAAAACCAGCTTGTTCCGAACCATCCTTTTCTGCACGCATACCATATCGACAATGCCTTAGTTGGCCAATATCTCCTCAAAAAGTCCAAAGGAATTCGCATTGTTGATGGAGTCGTCGAGGATGCCCTAAGGGATTCAGAAACTGGACATGTTCTATCACTTAAGATGGATGATGGTGATATAATTGAAGGAGACTTTTTTATTGATTGCTCTGGATTTCGAAGAATCCTGATTGACAAAACACTTGGCAATGAATGGGTGGATTACTCGGCTGAATTGCCAGTCAACCGAGCAATGCCCTTCTTTCTTGCTCACGACAGATCAAAAGAAATCCCATCTTACACACTAGCCTGGGCTCAAAAATCCGGCTGGATGTGGCAAATTCCGACCCAAGATCGTTTGGGCTGTGGATATGTGTACTCTGATGAATATTGTAATCCGGAGGAAGCCCAAGAAGAGATTGAATCTGTACTTGGTCATTCTATTGAACCAAGACAGGATTTACGCTTTCAGGTCGGTCGACTAAAGGATATTTGGCGCAGCAACTGTGTAGCAGTTGGGCTTTCTGCAGGCTTTCTCGAACCTCTCGAAGCCACATCAATTCATAGTACTCTCGTACAGCTAATCCTTTTTGCCAAAGAATACTTATCAGCTGCTCTGAACGGCGATTATAGTGGCAGAGAAGATTTCAATCAGCGTATTGCTCATCAGTTTGATGATTTCAAAACCTTTTTGAACATTCACTATCGTTCTGAAAGACGCGACACCCCATTTTGGGAATTTGTTGTAGAGGAATGCCTAGGGAATGATTCCAAAGAACTTTTGGAAAAGTGGAGAAAAAGCCTGCCAACACGCCAGGATTTTAATCAATTCCTTTCAGGGCTTCCTCATGTAGAAACCCAATTGTACTTCCCGGTATTGGATGGACTGGGCCTGCTTTCCCAGAGGGTCGCACGTCAGGAAATGTCAAACAGGAATCTTAAGCGCCAGGCACAGGAAGAATTGAAGCAACTGCATAACAAATATCTGGAAATGACACAAGGAAGCTTGGGACACCGAGAATATCTTTCGAGGGTAATTGCTTAATTAACTTTATGTCAGTAATTTAGGGTAAAAATTCAAAGAATCTAAAACTTCACAGGAAGAATTATGAACATGATGACTTTAGAAACTGTACCCTTGTTGATGCCAATTCTCATGAGCCCAAGCCTGACACCACTATATTAATTGAACTGATATTAGCATTAGAAACCTAGATGCTTTGAAATTCTCAACTTCGAATGCAGCAGACCTTCTCACACTTGATGATAGAGGTCGTATCCAAAAAACCGCTATGCTGATTTTCTGATCGTAGATGGCAACTCATTAGACAATAATTTGCTTGTGAGTGGTCGGCAAAACCATTGGTTAGTTGTCAAAAACGGAAAAATCGTAATACGAAATTTAATCACACATAAAAACAATTATGAAGCCTACTGAAATGCTCAAAACTTTGGTTGGATTCCCAACAGTTTCTAAAGATACGAACCTGCCCTTGATAGACTTTGTCGATGATTGGCTTCGTGAAAACGGAGTTGAGGCAGTTCGGATTCTTAATGATGTGGGCACTAAGGCAAATCTTTACGCTACTATTGGACCTATGGTAGAGGGCGGGGTAGTTCTTTCAGGGCATTCGGACGTAGTTCCAATTGATGGCCAACCTTGGGATACAGACCCTTTTGAACTGACTCAAAATGAGGACAAGCTTTACGGTAGAGGCACCTGTGATATGAAAGGCTTCAGCGCAATTGCTCTCTCCCTAGTTCCTGAAATGAAATCCTTGCGAAAACCTATTCACATAGCTCTGTCCTATGACGAAGAGATTGGGTGTTTGGGTGCACCGCGTCTAATCAAGCAAATGAAAGAACAAATACCCCAGCCGGCGGCAGTAATCGTCGGAGAGCCCTCAATGATGGACACTGTTACCGCTCATAAGGGTCTCAGTGCTTTCCGAACGGTTGTGACTGGTTACGAAGCCCATTCCAGTCAAACACACCGAGGCGTCAGCGCAGTGATGAATGCAGCCAGGTTGATCAACTGGCTTTCCGAGCGGGATTCGCATTTCAAGGACTCCACGCCAATCAACAATGGTTTTTCTCCTCACCACACTACTGTCCACTCAGGTGTGGTACACGGCGGAACAGCTTTAAACATTATTTCTAGAAAATGTGAATTTTTATGGGATGTTCGAACCATTCCTGATGGGCCCGCAGCAAATGTCTACAGCGAATTTCAGGAATATTGTAACGATATTCTTCTTCCAACCATGCGTTCAGTCCACAAGAGAGCTGACATCCAAACAACTGCATTAGCTGACGTGCCACCAATGAGAGAGATATTGGATAACCCTGCGCTTAAACTAGCTCAGGATTTGACAGGAAATACTGTTCGATCAAGAGTCGCTTATGTAGCTGAGGCTGGACAATTTCAGGAAGCTGGATTTCCGACCGTCATCTGTGGCCCCGGGTCGATTGATCAAGCTCATCAACCTAATGAGTTCATCTCCATTAATCAAATGGAGCAGGGGGAACAATTCTTGAGAAAATTGATCCGGCGTCTGTCCTAACCACACAGACTATTAGGGTAAGGAAAATCCTGAGCAACTTGCTCGTCAATTTTAGATAGAATGAATCGATCCCGCACGAATTTAAAGAAAGTTGCCAAAGCTTTGGGGATTTCGGTAACAACGATCTCCAGAGCACTCAAAGACTGACCAAAGGTTCGTTATGAAACCATTAAGCGTGTAAAATTAACAGCAGAAAAATTGGGGTATGTTCCTAACCAGGGAGGATTGATTCTTAAAACTGGGCGCAGCTACACCATCGCTTTAATTTTTATCCCCAGAACCACAGAGTGCCTTTCCGGCAATAGGCTTCATGTTTTATTGTTATGGGATACTCCGTTCGCTTCAGGATAGCCCATACACACTTACGATTCAGCCAAGACTTGCAGAAGAGGATCTGCTCAAGCCAATCATGCGCATTGTCGATGGCCAATTAGCTGACGGTATAATCATTGGTCAAACTCGTAATGATGATTCACGGGTTCGATACCTCCAGCAACATCAATTTCCGTTTGTAACTTTTGGCCGCACATAACTAACCGAACCTCATGCTTTCTATGATGTTCTACATGAATGGATTACAGAAGATTCCGTTCAAAGACTATCAAAGCTTGGTCACCACAGATTTGCACGGATCAATCCTTCAAAAGAATTGAATTATTCTGGACATCGACTAAGTGGCTTTCTAAGAGGATTAGAGAGTTGTGGATTGTGCGCTCAAGAGGAAATGCAGGTCAGTACTGATTTGTCTCTCGGGGCTGGGAGGAAAGTTCTGCGGCAACCTGTAGAACTTCCCAATCCTCCAACTGCGATCCCCTCTCCAGGGGTATCAACGACCTTGGGGATTCTAACCGAGATGAATTCAACGAATCTTATTTTAGGAAAAGATCGAGATTTGATCGCGTTCGAAGGGACTAATTACTTAAAGTTCAACACTCCTCGAATCAATGCCTATCACTCTTCCTTGGAGGTGGCTGGTCAACAGTTGTGTAAATTGTTACTGAGGAAAATAGAGGGTGATCCTGTTGAAAAATTGCAAATACTTCAAGAGCCAAAATTTCTAAATCAGCAAGAAAATTAGTGTGCAAAGAACAATCGAAAAGATTTTCTGCTTGGGGTAAAACACTGAACGAGATGTCTTCGCAATCAAAAATGTACATTTTAAAACGAGAATTTTTTATTCAGGAGATCGCCCCTCGGATAGCAAAGTAGACTTCATCCAAACCGAGCATCCCATTGATGCCTCGCAGGATGCCCTGATTGCTATAGTAGTTGATAAGAGGGGCTGTTTGAGCATGGTAGGTATTCAGACGCTCACGAATCGTATCCTCGTTGTCATCTGGACGTTGAATTAAATCTTCTCCGGTGACATCGTCTTTCCCATCAACCTTTGGCGGATTATACTTTATATGATAGCTCCGACCACTTGGCTTATGAATCCGGCGACCTGTCACCCGCTCTACAAGCAGTTCATCATCAACTTCTAGTTGAATAACAAAATCAATATTTTGCTCTGCCTCCTGTAACATTTCATCCAATTTCTCTGCTTGGATCACGTTTCTTGGAAACCCATCAAGCAAATATCCATCAGCACAATCTTTTTGATGAATTCTTTCTTTGATAATAGATACAACAATTTCATCTGATACCAGCTTGCCAGCATCCATTGCAGCCTTTGCTCGATTTCCAACTTCAGAGCCTGCTGCAACAGCTGCGCGAAGCATGTCGCCAGTTGATAGTTGTACTATCGCGTAGTCCTGCATCAAGTTTTGTGCTTGAGTTCCCTTGCCAGAGCCTGGCGGCCCTAAAAGAATCATTCTCATTTCATCTCCTTTTATTTTTCTACGATCAATTTAGTCGAGATAGGGGTTGATGAATGTATTGCCTCCCTCCCTCATGGTAGCGGGCCACACCTTGGCCACTGCCGTACAGTTTGTATTTGTATATTACGAGACCATCCAATCCTACAGGGCCACGAGCGTGAGTTCTACAAGTACTTACCCCTACCTCGGCACCAAAGCCATATCGAAAACCGTCTGCAAACCTAGTCGAAGCATTCCAAAAAACATTGGCAGCATCCACCTGATCCATAAATTGTTCTGCAATTAATCTATCTTCTGCAATTATTGCATCTGTATGGCCAGAACCATATTTATTAATGTGATCGATCGCTTCATCAAAGGAGGATACCAAACGAACTGATAAAATTAGGTCTGTGTATTCTGTTGCCCAGTCCTGTTCCGATACTTGAATAAGTCCGTTCAATTCACTACCGAACTTTTTCATGATCACTGAACAGACTCTTAGTTCAACCCCAGCTTCCAGTAGATTAGTAAGGATCTGCCTAATTTCGCTCTCAGGAATTTGATCATGAATCAACAAAGTCTCCATAGCATTGCAGACAGCTGGGTATTCTGTCTTGGCATCAATAATAATTTCCATTGCTTTGCCAAAGCTTGCAGATCGATCCCAATAAACGTGGCAAATCCCATCTGCATGGGCAAGTACCGGAACTCTCGAATGTTGTTGGATGTGCTGTACAAGGGCATTACTACCTCTCGGAATGATCAAATTAAGGCAATCATTCTGCTGTACAATCTCGCTAACGGCTTCTCGACTTTGAAGCAAACTCACAGTGCCATCAGGCAAATCAGCAAATTTTTCAAGAACCTGATCCAAGATACCAAACAAATAAGCATTAGATTGAGATGCTTCCTTTCCTCCTTTAAGAATTACGGCGTTTCCGGATTTTATAGACAATGCTGAGATCTGTACAACCACCTCAGGACGTGACTCAAAAATGACGAGCAGCACTCCTATTGGACAGGAGATTCGATGCAAATCTAGCCCTGTATCCAACCTAGTTGCTAGCTGTAGTTGACCCACTGGATCGGGAAGAGCGGCAACATTCTCAAAATTTTTAGCCATTTGCTCAATCTTCATAACATTCAGTTTGAGGCGTTGAATAGAACTATCGCTCAGTTCTCCCTTTTTTCTCAATCTATCTGCAGACTCCAAATCATTCTGATTGGCCGATAGAATAGGCTCGGTATTTTCCCGAATCTTTTCAGCACATGCCAATAGTACTTCGTTTTTTCGGGCAGTTGAAAGATTAGCTAATCGCCTCGAGGCACTTCGTGCTTGTTCTGCAAGCTGTCTTAAAGTTATTGTCATTTGGGTTTGGAAAATGCTTTGTTTCGCTCACTTGTTTTGAGTAGAATAATTATTATATTTTATCTTTATAATTTGTTTTACAGATATCACCCCATAATTACAAGAAACGCTTCATACAATATGGGTATGCGGATAACCTTTTCACTTGCAAGAGACTTTACGATTTTGGCAGGATTTGTCATTAGTTTCGGGACTTTGATAGGATGCTCACACATTCAATTAGCGCCTGAGGATCCGGCATATGCTGAGTGGGAAGCTTTACTAATTGACCCAAGTAATGAGTTGGGATATCTCCGTTTAGCATCACACTTTCAGTCAACTGGGCAACTTCTTAAAGCAAAACAAGTTTATGATGCAGGATTGAAAAATGTTTCTACCTCCGAGCGACTGGCCTCCTCCTTGGGTCGTCTGTACTTGAGTTCAGGACAAAACAAAGCTGCACTAGAGTATTACAACGAAGAACGCCTTCAATCGTGTAATTGTGCAAGCCTCTACTTGGATAGAGCTCAGCTTCGAGCCCAAGCAAGCGAAGATCAGGCTGCATTAAATGATCTTTCAAAAGTGCTTGAACTGAAACCTGAACTTCCAGAAGCCTGGTTTTGGAAAGGAATGATCCATAGTCGCCAAAGCCAAGCAAAGGAAGCGCTTGCTGCTTTCGAAACTGCAGCAAGCTTTAACACACAACAAGTTGCGGTTTGGCAACAAATCGCAATTCTAAAGAAACAAGCCGGCGAACAACAGGCAGCCATCACAGCCATCAAAAAGGCGCTCCGTTTAGAGCCAGACAACTATAGTCTTCTCCAGATGTTCGCCTCCCTTTTAGAAGAGCTTTTAGATGAGGGTGATCAGCGTGTGTTGGAATCCCTCACCCAAACTCTTCTGGTCATGAATGGCCTTTTCCCAAAAGACTACTGGACACTTGCACATCTTGGCACAGCAGTCTGGCAAAGCGGTAATGAACATGAAGGTCGCAGACTCATCCAGTCAGCGCTGGCACTCAAATCTGATTACACATGGGCTCAACTTCAGCTCGCTCAAATATATCTTGATTCTAAACGTTGGGAAGATGCGAGCTTTTGGCTTCAGGAAGCCCTGAGAACCGATCCTGAAAATCGCTGGGCTTTACAGCAACTAGCCGGATGCTACGAACGCTTAAATCGCTCAAGAGAGGCCATTCGATTGATGGAGTTATGGATGCAGAAACCCCAAAGGGCTTCTCGCGCTTTGCACCAAACTCTTGGAATACTGTATTTGAATGAATTAGAATTTGAGTCTTACGAAAAGCATCAGTTGAAAGGACTCGAACTATATCCACAGCATTCGGAAATATATCAAGAACTAGCGACATTTTACCAGGGCATTCAAAGGCCAATAAAAGCTCGCAAGCTACTATTGAGACTTCTTTCTAAACAACCAAAGAATGAGAATTTAATTCTCCAGGTTGTCTCACTTGAACAAAAGATGGGACTCAACAAACAGGCTAAACAGAGAATACTCGATATCTTAGAAAGCAGCGTGCCATCTGAACAAATATGGCAATACTGGATTGAATTACAGTTATCCCAAAATGCTTCAGATGATGTTTCAGATGATTTAAAAGAAATGCTTGGTCAGTTCCCTGAATCAGAATGGGCGGGAGTTATGTTGGCTGAAATTTACCTTAACGATGAAAAATACGCACAAGCAGAAAAAGTCATTCAGAAAGCCATGGAAGAATCACCTGAATCAGCTTCACTGAAGATTCTTTTTGGTCGGTTGTTAGAAATTCAAGGCAAATGGGCCGCCGCACTAGCAGCATTCAATTCCATCGAAAAGGATATTGGAAGAGTTCCTCTACTCAACCATCAAGCTCTTGCTTATCGAAAATTAGGCAAACCTCATATTTCTTTAAAATTAGTAGAATATTCTCTGCTCAATCACGACTGGGATCTTTGGACTTGGTATCAGTTTTTACTTTTACAGACTCCAGCAGAATTGGATATTTGGCTTGGACCACAGAAGGATGCAATTCTCGAAATACTTGAATCAACCATGTCTTTGCAGTTCAGCCGGGCTCGCCAACAACTTACAAATGCTTCGTTACCTAATGTTCAAAAGGAAGTTTTACGCAGGCTTGCCCATCAATTTCGTACAGGGAAGATCATTCTAGGTCAGGAAATTGAACTCAAAGAAGTTTTCTCTCAACCAATCTGGGTTCGCTTTCAACTGGCAATAGAAGCAGAGTCTGATCTTCGGCTGGTACGCAGCGAAACAATATATCGAAGCATCTTGGAGGAAGTCCCTGAACATCCTTGGGTACACGCCCGGTTAGGGAGTGTTTATGCTGACCTTGATCAACTCGAGCGCAGTCAAAATCATCATGCTCGTTTCTTAAAGATTTATCCGAACGCTGTTTGGGGAAATTTTAGATTAGCAGTCTTAAAAACTCTTCAACAAGAGGAACTAGAGGCGATTCGCCTATACCAACAAGTACTGAGTCTCCAACCTGATCATGCAGCAAGTTTAAATAACCTAGCTTGGACTTTCTTGACAAGTGGAGATCTTAAACTTCGAAATACATCAGAAGCATTGAGCATGGCTCAAAAAGCTGTGCGGCTTCAGGGATCAGTTGACCATCTAGATACCTTAGCAGAAGCCTACTTTCAGTCTGGACAATCGATTGAAGCAATTCAGACCATTCGGCGAGCTATATTAATCACACCCCTTGATTCAGATCGTTATCCCTACCTTCTAAAGCAATTCAATCGCTTCCGCCAGGGAGATACTGATTCAGCTCCACCAAGTCTAAGCTCTGCCTCTTAAACCTGCATCCATAGGTTATGAGGTTCAGGAATAATCAATGTACAGGCAGCAATTCAGATCTAGACGAGGAATGGCATTATTATTGACGTTGGTAATTTTAATGCTTCTCTCAATTTTCATGATTGAATTTTCATTTCAAACAACCCTTGAAACTCGTGGTATTAGGAATTTTCAATCGTCATTTCAGGCAAGAAATGCAGTAAAATCAATGTTAAAAGCAGTATTAGAGGGTTTGCAAACAAGGGATGAAATAACTTTCTTCCGTCAAGATCTCCAATTTCTCCAAGAATTGAATGCATTATCCGGAATTAAAAACGTTTCTATATTGAATCCTCCTCCACCAACGCAACTTCCCCAGGGAATTCTTGAAGACTTTGAAGATATCGTTTTCTACAGCCCTGTGATCCGACCGATTGATCATTTGTTCAATCTGAATCGATTACTTAGAGAAGGGACTCCTGTACCAGGTAACGACTACGATCTACGGCTGAGTTCACAATTTTTTCAAATGACCAGCAACCTCCCAGTAACTACTTTAGACGGCGTGAGGATGGAAGAAGGGCCCCCCTCTTTTCTAGGTGAAGATCAAGTCATGCAGATCTACGGGAATATCTTTGATTGGCTGGACGCAAAGGATGGAGAGATGCCTTACACTACTCCTTATCTGGGAAGTATTGGCG
>MDTD01117598.1_pt1 | contig 11476 bp, 9 predicted proteins | sample 811221 | NCBI WGS metagenome assembly MDTD01 (sample SAMN05326646, study PRJNA326480) | marine metagenome | isolation source: seawater | place: Pacific Ocean: South West | collected 2011
CTCGTCGATTGGCAGGAGGACCAGATGCTTCTGCGGCTGTCATGTCCCACGGCGATACGGGCCCGTGCTGGCACCGTGGGAATACAGTTCGGTGTGCAGGAACGTCCAACCCATCGCAACACCTCATGGGAAGCGGCTCGATTCGAATTCCCCGGACACAGATTCATGGATCTCTCCGAACCGGGGCGGGGATTGGCCGTTCTCGATGATGGACGGTACGGGCGTTCCTTCGATGGAGGCACGATGGGGCTGTCTCTTCTGAGAGCACCTCGAATGCCAGATCCCGAAGCGGACCGTGGAATGCATCGTTTCACCGTCTCCTACATGCCGCATGGTGGCGACTGGCGTGAGGCGGGCGTCTGGGCGGAAGCGGAATCCCTGTGTCGCCCGTTGAAGCGGCTGGGGGCCGGTGCCGGAAGTCGCTCTTCGATGGCTCCGTTCAGCTGGCGTCTGGATGGTGCCGCGCATGTCGAGATCGCGGCCTACAAGCCTTCCGAGCATGGGGACCAACGTGTGCTGAGAATGGTCGAGGTGCATGGGGGTGCGGGGGACATCGAGATCGAATGGGCGAAGGCGCCTTCCAGTGTCAGAGCGGTTGATCTCCACGAGTCGACGCCGATCAACATGGAGATGGCGCATGATAGAAACCGGACGCGAGTGGCGGTCAGGCCGTTTCAGATCGTGACTCTTCTGGTTGACCACTCATGACGATGAACTGGATCGACTGGCTGATCGTGATTCTGCTGCTCGTGGTGCTGACGATCATGAGCATCCGAACCAATCGCTATGCAAGAAGTGTCTCGGGATTCCTGGCGGCCAATCGATGCGCCGGCCGTTATCTGATCACGATCGCCTACGGGATGGCCCAGCTGGGCGTCATTTCGCTGGTGTGGTTCTGGCAACAGAACTACGACGTGGGGTTCACATCGATCTGGTGGGGTTTCATGGAAGGCCCCGCGCTCATCCTGATCGCGCTGACCGGATGGGTCGTGTATCGCTTCCGTCAGACACGAGCCATGACGATGGCCCAGTTCTTCGAGATCCGTTACAGCCGCAACTTCAGGGTGTTCGCCGGTCTCGTCGCCTTCATATCGGGCATCATCAACTACGGGATATTCCCCGCGGTCGCCGCCCGCTTCTTCATGCATCTGTGTGGCCTGCCCGAGGACATCACGATCATCGGAGTCGAGCTGGGGATGTTCCCGCTGCTGATGGCGATGCTGCTGGGAACGGCATTGCTGTTCGTGTTCCTGGGTGGGCAGATCGCCGTCATGGTCACCGACTTCATCCAGGGATCCTTCGGGAACATCGTGTTCCTCGTCGTGATCTTCTTTCTCCTCTTCCACTTCGGATGGGACCGCATCTCGGCCGCCATGCTCGAGGCCCCTCCCGGACGGTCGATGGTCGATCCATTCGACCTGGGCAAGGAGGAGAATTTCAACATCTGGTACTGGGTCATCAGCGTCATCGTCCTCTTCTACGGGATGCTCGGTTGGCAGGGGACCAGCGGGTACAACGCTTCCGCCCTGAATGCGCATGAAGCCAAGATGTCGAACATCCTCAATGGCTGGCGATTCAGGGTGCTGATGCTCATCACCATCGTGCTTCCGGTCTGCATCAAGGTCATGATGACCGACCCTGCACATGCGGATCAGGCGGTCATGATCCAGTCGGTCATCGATCAGCAGCCCACGGCGGCGCTCGGCGCGGAGATACGAACACCTGTCGCCACCTCCATGGCCTTGCCGGCGGGTCTTCTTGGATTGATGTGCGCCGCCATGCTTGGGGCCTTCATCAGCACGAACGACACCTATCTGCATGCCTGGGGCACCATCTTCGTCCAGGACGTGATTCTTCCATTCCGAAAGAAGCCGTTGTCGCCCAAGGCGCATCTCTGGATACTCCGGTTGTCCATCCTAGGAGTGGCCATATTCGCCTTCTTCTTCAGCCTGCTCTACACGCCGACGCAGTACATCGCGATGTTCCTGGCCATCACCGGCGCCATCTTCGTGGGTGGGGCGGGTTCGGCCATCATCGGCGGTCTGTACTGGAAGCGGGGGACGACGGCTGCAGCCTGGACGGCGATGCTGGCCGGGATGACGTTGAGCGGATTCGGAATCGTCGTCAAGCAGTTGCCGGATGCGGATTACTGGTCGGGTTCCGTGATCACGATTTCGGATGACCAGGGGAATCGAATCGTCAGGTCCACTCTGCATGAATCCGACCTTGAGATCGCGGCGGACAAATGGCCTGTCATCGGTGAGACTGATGGACGATGGGGGATCACCTCCATGAGCTTCCAGGATGGGGACTGGAAACGCTACGACTCGGCTCCGGTTTCCGTATTGGACTTCAAGATCGTGGATGCGAATGAAACGCATGCACAAGTCCATCGACTCTCGACCGATTCCGATTCGGTCGAGTTCAGTCTTGGAGGCGCCAACTGGTCTGCTCGTCTGCTGCAGCAGGACAGGACCGTCCTTTCCCCGTTTCTCGATCTCTGCCAGTACGTCTCCACTCATGTGACCGGTCAGGTCATGACGTTCTGGTCGATACTCGTGGCGGTCCTTCTCTACATCCTGGTTTCACTCCTGGGTCCCAGACGGGAGTTCAACATGGATCGACTGCTCCATAGAGGCCAGTACGCCATCGAGGGTGAGGCTGTTGACGATGAAGGGCCGAGGACCTGGCTGGAGAAGCTTGGATTCGACCGCGAATTCACCACTGCTGATCGATGGGTGACCGCCGTCACGCTGGCCTGGCCGATCTTCTGGACCATCGTCTTCATCGTCCTGACCACATGGCGTCTTGCCGGGAACGAGATAGATGCCGAGACCTGGGCAGGCTGGTGGAAGTGGTGGACCTGGTGCACGCTGGGGGCAGCCGTCATCGTCGTGGTCTGGTTCACGATCGGGGGGGCACTCGATGTACGCAATCTCTTCAGAAGGCTTCGCTCCTACGAGGCGAATGCGTTGGATGATGGTCGTGTCGTCGAACATCGAAATGCGGATGAAGCCGACACCGAACCACGTGGGTGAGAGGGTCCGGGAATGTCGTGTTGTGGCCGTACGCTCCGACAGGCTGCTATGCTGACCATGCAGGAGTCATTGGCATGCCAGGTTTCGAGTTAAATCGTTTCGTCAACGCCGGCATCGATCGCGTCTTCGAGGTCTTCACGGATATCGAGGGTTCGCTTTCGCGTTGCAATGGCATCACCTGCATCGAGTTGGTGACACTGGGGCCCATCGACAAGGGGACCATCTTCAAGGAGACCCGGCAGGTCTACAGCCGTGAAACGACGGAGACGCTGGAGTTCACCGAGTTCGAGCCACCATCCCATTGGGCGATCACGGGCGTATCCTGCGGCGCTCGATTCACCACCAGATTCGTCCTCCAACCCGAGGGTGAAGGGACCCGTCTGATTGTGAGCGTCAACGTGAAACCTCTGAATCCGATCGCCTGGTTCATGAGTCTTCTGGCTCCGTTGTTGAACGGGACCATAAAACGAGCCATCAATCAGGATCTGGACACATTGGCGAGCATGGCGGACGGAACCTGGACGGAGTCCGAAGACGGAGAAGGCCAGTCCTCCGATTGACGGTCCTGTCCGAAGTCAGAAGATCACTTCCACCATCACATATCCGACCACGGCATCATCAAGCTGGCTTGGATCGCCACCGCTTGGAGTGCCGAGAAACTGGATGCCGGGTTGCATCGAAAGCCATGGTGTGAGCTGGAAGCGATAGAACGCCTCGATCGCCGTTTCTGCGCCACCGGTGGGCCCGGGCCCTCCGGATGCGGTGGTGGACTGCCAGGTTCCGATGTTGTCGCTGAACGACGTCCACATGCCCATGAGTCCCATCGCATCCATGGGTCTGCCGGGGATCACGCCAGTGGCACTCAATCCACCCATCAGGGACCACTGCACCGGGTTCTTGTCCGGGTCGCTCCAGCCGAACTGCCCAAAGCCGATCAGTCCACCTCCCTGCGAGGCGAATGTCTTGCTCGGTGCCCAGAGTGCCTGATTGAAGCTCAGATAGGCGCCGGGAACATTTTCGACCCCCGGGCCATCATCGAGCGTTCCACCGGTCTGGCTTCTTCCGGTCTGGATCCACCCTCCTGCAGAGAGGGCACCAGGCAATTCCGTTTCACCCAGTTGCCAGTTGATGGCCCATTCACTTATCAGGAACCAATGTCCCTGATTGTTGAAGAAGGTTGCCGGACCTCGTCCTCCGGGTTGGGCTGATGGGGTGTAGACCGGCTGGCCCAGCGAGTTGCGGGTCATGTTCAAACCGCCATAGGAACCATCGAACCAGCCGAATGAGCCGATGAGATCGTCCGTCACGTTCACGATCATCGTCAGGGCGGTCGCTTCCTGTGGGAAGGTGGCGAAATAGGGGTTCAGAGTCGAGGTGTAGCCCGCACCGCTGTAGAGGAAGCCGCCCGAGCCCGGGATGTTGGAAAAGATGTTGTTGGCATCCTGCTTCCCGAAGGCGACATTCAGAAGGTCATCGAAGAGGTGCTGGGAGTAGTAGAGCTGCGATATCTGGTTGACCGACGCATCATCGGGAAAGTTGCCGTTTGCACCGGTGTAGTTGCTTACGGGGTCGAAATTCCCCGTTATCTCGAATGCGTTGTTGTACCAGCCCCAGTTCTGATAGTTCAGGAAGAAGATGCCGTCTTCAAGGCCGAACAATCTGTCCGTATCGACCGTCAGCGATGCACTAGCAAGACCACCACCGAAGAATCCGGTATCCGATCCGCCTTCAAAGTTGTACTCCAGGAAGGACGTGTAGACGCCTTCGATGTAGACACCCTTGTCCTGCAGCGTGGTTCGGATGCCAAGCCAATCTCCACTGAGGCCGCTTGAGTCGAATGGCCATCCGGACCAGTCGCCTCTTGTCAGATTGATCTGTCCGACTGATGGTGAGAAGAGGGGATTGGGTCGATTTCTCCTGTCCTGGGTGCCATGGAGGGCCGTCTTCTTCAAGGCGAAGGCGTTTTCCTGCAGTCTGCTGCCGGTGGGGGTGGATTGGCCATCAACCGCTGGTGCGGCCGCCTCGGCTCTGGCTGGCTTGTCTATGGCCAGTGGTTTTTCATCGGGGGGGTCGGTGGATGGCGACTTGTCGACAGCAGGGGTTGCCGGTTCAGCTCTTCCCGGCTTGTCTATTTCCAGAGGTTTATCACCGGGAAGGTCGTTGGGATTCGTCGCATCTGCCCGGATGCTCGATGATCCGATCAGCAGGGAGAGCAGGATGTGGCACCATAAGGACGGCATGCAGGTAGTGTATCCATCATGCAGACTCCCGATAGGTACGCAAATACATCTCGAGCTTCAGACGGTTCCCCCGTGCGTTCAGTGCTCCTGACCGGATTCGTCATGTGCCTGATGATGCTTGGCAGTTGTGCATCTCCGAAGGCGGGGCGATTGCCGGAATCCTCGACTCGGCTCATGGAACTGGATGCCGGTTACGTCATCCTGCGGGAGCTCCTTGCCGATGAATCGAATCTTGATTCCATCCTCCTGATCAAGTCGACAAGCGATTCAACGGAATCGCTGCTCAGGGACATAGCGGAGGCATCTACCGACATGCTGAGGCAGCTCGATCGCATGGCGGAGCGCAATCCTGAATTGACGATGGCCTTCAATGGTCTGCCGCAGGTCGAGGTGCTGGTGCGCGATGCGATCGCATCACGGACCGGGATGCAGCTGCTCTCGGCCAATGAAGATGACTTTGAATATCTGGTCCTCATCACTCAGGACAGTGCGATGTCCTATGGGATGCATCTTTCGGATGCACTTGCAGACATGGAACCGGATGCCGGGGTGGCCGGGCAATTCAAGCAGATGTCCGAGAGAATGTCGGACTTGCACAATCGTGTGAAGGAACGGCTCAAGTCCCTCTGCGATGACGGCTCTGATTGATCAGCGAGTCATGTCCGGGTTTTTCTGATCTTCTTCCGGAAACGGATCCAGGGGAACAGGGCGAATCAGGACATTGGTGAATTCCACTTCATTTCCATGGCTCTGCAGTCCAATTGGTCCTGACATGGGAACACCAGGCAGGGTCGCCTCCTCGATCACGGTCTTCCCGTTCAGGACGACGGTGAGCTTGTCTCCACGCATCCTGATGAAGTAGCGATTCCACTCGCCGACCGGGTTGTCCGCGTTGACCCTGGGTGTGCACTTTTGTCGGACCTCCGGGCTCATCGACTGATCGGTTCGATAGCCCCAGACTTCTCCGCTTCCGACCGACCAGCACCACAGATTGACCTGCGATTTGCTGCTGCCTCGGAGGAAAATGCCGCTGTCGCGTTCGAGCACGGTCGTCGTGACCGGCTTTCCTTCCTCGTCGAGCGATTCCCGCCCATCGGGCAGGATCACGGGGCGTTCCATTTCTCCCTGATGGTCGTCCGTCCATCTCCAGTCGACGACGAGGTCGAAGTTCTCGTACGACTCCTTCGTCCAGAGATCGCCTCCCTTGCCGTTGTGGAAAATACGACCACCTCGTGCGTCCCAGTTGGATTCGTTTTCCTTGGGTTTCTTCCAGTCGTCCAGATCAAGACCATTGAAGATCGGCTTGAAACCAGTGGCCTCGTTTGAACTCTCCGCCCAAGGGCTCGCTTCGGTGGGTAGTTCACTGATGATGATGTTCTTGAAGTCGATGGGAGAGCCTTCCGCCTCCAGACAGATGTAGCCCCGTCGAGGGTTGCAGTCGAAGCCGCCACTGACCACGGCACCATTGACCGCGAGTGTCACGCGGCCATCGATGCATTCGACTCGATAGTGGTTCCATTCACCGGCACCCTTGGTGCGGGCTTCGCTGGGCAGGCATCTGGCCCAGCCGGCCGGATGGGGTCGGTCCGGTGTCATCACGGCTCCCCAGATCGAGAAGATGTCCCCTTCGCTGGTGTAGTTGGGAGTCTCCGTTCCGATCATCACCTGGACTTCAATGGCGCGCGTGAACGGAGTGCCCACGGCAGGCAGGGCATCAGCCCAGACGAAAAGTCCGGCATTGCCCTTGGGCGACTCGTGTCTCCATTCGAATTCAAGAATGAAGTTCTCGTACACCTTGTCTGTTCTCAGAAGACACACTGGTTTGCCCGTGCATCGAATCATGCCCGATTCCGCCCGCCACGTGGAGTCGGCTCCGTTCATGTTGACCCAGCCGGAGAGGTTCGTTCCATTGAACAATGGCCTGAAGGTTGGTTCGACTGTTCCAGTGAGGGCGACGATGGTTGTGAGTAGAAGATTGATCATGGCAAGATCCTAGCTGCTGGCAGTCACGTTTGGCGGGTACGGAACGTATGATTTCATGAGATCAAAGGTCAGAGGAGTCTCATGAATGGAAGCTAATCAGGGCAAGTTGGCGATTCTGGTGGGTGGGGGTCCTGCGCCTGGCATCAATTCGGTGGTGGCCGCCGCGACCATCAGGGCCTGTCTGGAAGGCGTCGACGTTTTGGGTGTCCGTGATGGCTTCTCCCATCTCATGAGGGGTGAGGTCTCCGCCATCACGCCAATGACGATCGATCGCGTCAGCCGCATCCATTTCCGTGGTGGTTCCGCTCTGGGTACCTCTCGTGCCAATCCCACTCGTGACCCTGACGCGTTGAACACCACGATCGACACCCTGCGTGGGCTCGGTGTCGACAAGGTTCTAACGATCGGTGGGGATGACACCGCATTTTCAGCACGGGCGTTGACCGAGTCCTCCGGAATCAGAGTCGTTCATGTTCCGAAGACGATCGACAACGATCTCGATCTGCCTCCCAACATCGACACCTTCGGGTATCAGACGGCCCGTCACGTCGGTGTTGGCCTGATACAGAATCTCATGGTCGATGCCAAGTCGACCTCTCGCTGGTATTTCGTGATAGCCATGGGACGCAAGGCGGGGCATCTGGCGTTGGGAATGGGTAAGGCGGCAGGCGCCACATTGACCTTGATTCCAGAGGAGTTCGGAAACGAGCCGGTTTCAATCAATCGATTGGTGGACATCCTCGCTGGTGCGGTCATCAAGCGGCAGGCTGATGGGCGCAGGGACGGCGTCGCGGTCATCGCCGAAGGTGTCTGCCTGGGCATCGATGAATCGGATCTGGCGGACATCGGTTCGATCGAGCATGACGATCATGGGCATCTCAGATTGGCGGAAGTGGATATCGGTCGTGTGCTCCGACATCGTGTCCGGGACGAATTGAAATCCATGGGAGTGGATGTCACGATCGTATCGAAGGACATTGGATATGAGTTGAGGAGTGCGGATCCTATTCCATACGACATGGAGTACACCCGGGATCTCGGTTATTGCGGAGCGAAATACCTGATGGAAGGTGGCACTGGGATCATGGTCTCGATGCAGGAAGGGCGATTCGTTCCAATCCCCTTCGACCAGCTCATGGATCCCGAGACGGGGCGCATGCGTGTCCGGATGGTCGATATCCATTCGACCAGATATGCCATTGCTCGTCGATACATGATCAGGCTCCGGCAGGACGACTTCCATTCTCCGGAGATGGTCGAGCGGCTTGCCGCGACCTCCCATCTGGATGTGGATGCGTTCCAGAATCGATTCGAGGCGGTCTGCGACCAGGAGCTGCCACCCCTGCATCTGGACTCAGGTCAGGCCTGAGCCGCACCCATCGGATTTCTTCGCGGATAGTGTGAGCCTGAAGCAGACATTGCCGATAGATCCGACTTCCCGGCGGCTCCCGCCCTGAATGGAGGTTGGCTCATGCGTCACTGGACACGTTCGTTCCCAGGTCTGGCTCTGCTGGCAGTCCTGACCATGGGCCTGGTTCCTCCGGCAGAGGGAGCCCTTCTCCTGTTCGACGACGAACTGGCATTCACAGAGGCGATCGAAGGATTCGATCTGGAGTTGGACGAGTTCACTGATCTCATCGACGGCTACTATGCGAGCCCCATCAGGCGGTGGGTGGACGATCCATCCGAATACTCCCTCTCATCGACCAGTGTCGTCGGTCTGAGTGCCATGTCCAGTCAGGTGACGACGGTGCTTCCGAAGTCGATGATAAGCCTGCAATCGGAGACGGGGCTCTTCAGGGCGATGGGGGCGAACTTCGGCATTACGGATTTCATGGGAACTCCGATCACCGGCCAGATTCGGATCCAGCTTCAGGATGGTGAGTCATTCACATGGGATGTGGAAGACGGATCCACCTTCGTCGGTGTCGTGGGTGTGGAGGAGCCCGTCCTATCGCTGACGGTGGGGGCCGTCGCCAATGCGCCGCTGGTAACGGTGGGTGGTGTGCTCATCGCTGCCGTACCGAGTCCCGCCGCTTGGCCTTTGGTGCTTCTGCCCGTGGCGGGCCTGTCCAGACGTCGTCGGATCTGATCGGAAGCGCATCCTGATAGAATCCATGTCGAGCCACCAGCTGGTTCGGAGGAGTCTTCAGATCATGCGAATTCACATCGGTCACCTTGCCGGAGTCGTTCTTCTCGTCGGAGTTCTTGTTTCCGGACTCGCCGCGGCTTTCAGCCAATCCACCAGCACTCAAGCGGATGCCGAGGTCTTCCGAATCGATCCGGTTCACTCGATGGTCCTGTTTCGTGTCCATCATCAGGGGGCCGGTCAGTTCTGGGGTCGTTTCAACGATGTCAATGGAACGGTGCTGTATCCACGTGATGATTCCGCTGCTCCGAAATTCGATATCGAAGTTGCTGTGGCAAGCGTCGACACCGGGACGACCAAGCTGGACCGAACCCTGATGTCACCCGACTTCTTCAATGGCAAGGAGCATCCGACCATGTCGTTCAAGAGCAACTCGGCGGAGCGTGCAGGCGAACGTGTCTGGAAGGTCAACGGTGATCTGATGATGCTTGGAAAGAACAAACCGGTAACGGCCATGGTCGAGGTGACTGGCGTACGGGGCAATCCAGTGGTCGCCAAGGCCGGCTGGGAGGCGTTGTTCACGATCAAGCGATCTGATTTCGGGATGGACTGGGGCGTGGAGAATCAGAGTCTGGGTGATGAGGTTCGATTGGTGATCGGTCTCGAGGGCGAGTCTGGACCTCCAGTCAAGGATTAGGAGCACGTCATGTCCTTTGGGCAGATTCTCTTCGCGATCGGTTTGCCGGCTATGGTTGGTGCCATCCTCATCGTTCCGGCCTGGTTGGTGCCCCGCATTCGAAGGCTTTCGGGATTGACCGGTTCTGCCTTGGGCGTTGCTCTGGGCATGGCGCTCGTGGTGGCCTTCATGGCGGAAGCGGGCATCCCATCGCTCCCGCCTGACCAGAAGTGGCACATGTTGCCGATCCTCACCTGTGGAATCGTGATTCTTTGTCCAGTCGTGGCCATTGTCGATGGCAGTGGTGAGATGGGGCGTTGGCTCATCAGCATCGCCTCTGGTGGAATCATCGGTTGGTTCGCGGTCTTTCCCGGGCTGGATCTGCTCGGACAGATTCTGCTTGGCGTCTGGGTTGGCATCTCCTTCATGGTCATTTCATGGGTTTCCCACAGGAGGCGTGGCGTCACCGTCACATTGTCGATCACACTTGTCTTCGCTGCGCTATCGATCCTGTGCATGCAGGCCCATTTCATCACCCTGACACTCATAGCCGGGGCGCTTTCCGCCACGTCCGGGATCGGATTCGTCACGGCCTTCATCAGCGAGCGATGGGGGCCCGAGGTTCCAGTCGGATCACCGGTCTTTCCTGAGGATGAATCGGAGCTTCCCAGTCGAAGTCTGGCCATTGGATGGGGAGGCGCCTTCGCGGTGGCTTCCATCATTCCTCTCGTCGCCTTCTGCGGTTGGGCCTACAACGTCGGGGATGTCACCTGGCTTCATTGGGGGCTCGTTGCCGGTGCACCTTTGATGCTCGGCATCGGAGAACTTCCCGGCTTGCATCACAGAGAGGGCTTCTGGTGGTTCCTCGTCCGTGTCGGATTGGTGGCGCTGCCCATCGTGCTCGCGTTGACATTGTTCTTCACCGGGGCGGGGCTCGGTGCCGATTCCGACACCGGTGGCGACGGCATCGACTACATGCACTACATGGATCAGAGTTGATTCAAACGGCCGACACACGGTCCACACGATCTGACAGGAGAAGATCATGCTTCCCTCATTTCTTGTTCTTGTCATGAGCCTGGCTTCCGGTCCCGCCACTCGACCGAACATCCTTCTGATCTACAGTGACGACCATTCGGCGGAAGCCGTCGGGGCCTATGGATCACGCATCAACGAGACGCCTCATCTGGACAGCCTCGCCAGTGAAGGCATGGTCTTCGAGAATGCCTTCTGCACGAACGGAATCTGCGCGCCGGCACGCGCAGTCGTGTTGACGGGGGTGCACAGCCATCTCAATGGCGTCAGGGACAACGGAGGTCGGCTCGATCAGGAGCGTATCACCTTCCCTCGTCTGCTCCAGGCGGACGGTTACAACACCGCCCTCATCGGCAAGTGGCATCTCAAGGACAACCCCGTCGGGTTCGATCACTGGGAGGTGCTGCCGGGGCAG
>MDTD01198772.1_pt1 | contig 11476 bp, 14 predicted proteins | sample 811221 | NCBI WGS metagenome assembly MDTD01 (sample SAMN05326646, study PRJNA326480) | marine metagenome | isolation source: seawater | place: Pacific Ocean: South West | collected 2011
CAGAAATTGATAAACCTCCAAGTTTGGAAGGTAGGACTTTGAGTATTATAATTGCTCCAAAGTAAGTATTATGCCAAAAATTAAAACACATAAAGGTGCAGCAAAGAGATTCTCATTAAGCAGCAACGGAAAAATATTGAGATCTAAAGGTATGAAGAGTCACCTTAGAAGAAAAAAATCTAAAAGAAATAAAAGATTATTTGGTTCTAAAATTCTTCTTGATGAAGCAGTTGGAAAGAGAATTATCAAATTATTGAGGAAATAAATGGCTAGAATAAAAGGTGGGTACACAACTCATAGAAGACATAAAAAAATTCTTGACAGCGTTAAAGGTCACTCAGGTTCAAGGCATAGAAGATTTAGAATTGCAAAAGAATCTCTAATACATGCTTTGGCTTACAGCACAGCACATAGAAAATCTAAGAAAAGAGATCAAAGATCATTGATGATAACAAGAATTAATGCTGCTTCAAGAAAATGTGGTTTAAGTTATTCAACTTTTATAAGTAATTTGAAAAAGTCCAACATTGAACTTGATAGAAAAACATTATCATTGATTGCATACAACGATTTCGAAGCTTTCGAAAAAGTAGTCCAAGAATCACAAGTTGTTAGTAGTTAGTATTTAAATCACAGAATCAGCAATAACTATTACAGAGAATAACATCATATATAAGAGTGAAAATTTGTATATTTTTAAATTACTTTGTCTGTCATAGTCTTTGTATAGCCTGAAAGTTAAAAGAAGGTAATATGCTCCAAGTAACAAGCATGAAAAAAAATAGATGTAACTAAGTTTACTATTTACAAAGGTCATTACCAATGTAAGAAGAATAAGAGTTATAGTGTGCAATGTCATAGGTTTAAATGTAGCTTTAATTCCAACAACTGAAGGTAACATTGGTATATTTGCTTTTGAATAATCATCTTTCATAAGCATTGCTAGGGCCCAAAAATGTGGAGGGGTCCAAAAGAATATAATTGCAAATAAGTACCATGCAGAAAGACTTAAATCGCCGGTAACTGCAGACCAACCTACCAAAGGAGGAAAACACCCCGCTGCACCACCAATAACAATATTATGATAAGTCTTTTTTTTAAGCCAAATCGAGTATATTAGCACGTAAAATAAAGTTCCGCTTATTGCCATAATTGCTGCAAGCACGTTTGTTAAAAATGTAAGAATCATGAAACTTGCTAAATTTAACATTATTCCAAAAAGTAAAGCATTTGACCTACTTATCCTTTCTCCTGCTACAGGTCTTTCAGAAGTCCTTTTCATTGCATTATCTATGTCTTTATCAATGGAATGATTTATTGCACCAGCACCACCAGAAGCTAAAGTGCCTCCAACTATTACAGCAATTAAAACTTGAACACTTGGCAAATTATCACTAGCTAGAAAAATAGCTGAAAGGGCAGTAATTACAAGTAGTAGATTTACTTTGGGTTTTGTAAGAGTTGTGTAATCTTTTATATATTGTTGTATTTCCATATATTAAGTTGATCTAAACATTTTGAAGCTTATAACACTAAAAAGTATAGCGACTGAACCCCATAATAAACTTGATGCGCCCAAATGAGCAACTCTTATCCAAACATCAAATTTTGTCCATGGGTTTAATGCTCCAAGAATTATTTGACTTAATATCATTGATAACGAAAACAAAGATAAAATGAAAATAGTCGAAGTAAATCTTTTTTTTAGAATAACAAAGAGAAAATAAAGACCTACAATGCCTGTCAAAGATGATGCAGCTCTGTGGAACATATGTACCCAGCCCAAGAAAGATTGAGGAATAATAGATGAAGTAGTGCAAAAAGGCCACGAAGAGCAAACCGTTCCTGCTCCTTTCCATACTGCATAAGACCCAGAAAGAAGTGTGACTAATACTGAGAAAGCTACTATTCCTGCCATTAAAGAATATTTATCAATAACTAACTGATTTTTAAATGAGAAGTTAACTGTATTTATACTTACATAACTAAGTCCCAAACAAAATATAATCATCTGAGCTAAAAATAAGTGCAGAGTTCTTAACGAAGGTTCAAGCTCTGTCAAAACTACAGCCCCTCCTATTCCACCAACAACAATGACTAATACTAAAGATGCAAGAGACGTTAGAGTTAAAAATCTATTATTTCTATTTTGTGTCCATACAATTACATTAACAAGCAAAATTAGTAAACCAAGTAATGCTCCACTCGTCCTGTGACCCCATTCAATAAGTGTGTGATAATTCATAGGTGGTATAATTTTGCCGTAGCATAAAGGCCAATCTGGGCATCCTAAGCCTGATCCAGTAACTCTTACAAATCCCCCAAGACTAATTTGAAATACGCAATCTAATATTGAAAAACCAATAAGAAATTTTAGGAAGCTATTTCCAAGAATAAAATTATTTCTTTGAATGGAAGCCGAAACCATATTTTAAAATTTTACCTATCTCTTCTTTCTCTTTGAGATCCATCTAATATTGGTTCATCAACATAAACTTCACCGTTTCTAATTTTTAAGTTTGATCCACACTTATCATCTGTGCATACCCATGCCTTGTAGTGAATCGCTGCACCTTGGCCACCAAAATCTGATAAAGGGACATAAACGGCGTCCGGATTCTCACATTTATTACATTTTGGAAAGTTTTCAGCCACATTTACCACCTTACTTTATTATTCATATAAGTTAATTATACAATAACAAAGTTCAATATAATAATGAAAAAAAATGATTGTAATAGGAATTGAAACCTCATGTGATGAAACTTCATTAAGTGTAATTAGTGAAGATAACTATTTAATGTCAAATGTTATTGTTTCTCAGCACCCAACCCATTCTCCTCACGGTGGAATAATTCCAGAATTAGCATCAAGACAACATATAATTAATATAGAAGATGCATTTGAAAAATGTTTGAGAGATGCAAAAGTTAAACTAGATGATATTTCTATTATTGGTGTAACAAATGGCCCTGGGTTAATTGGTTCTTTAATTGTTGGTGTAAATTTTGCAAAAGGTTTATCAATGTCCACAAACAAACCTTTAGTTGGTGTAAATCATTTAAAAGCACATGTTTTTGCTTCATGGATAAAAAAGGACCTTGAAACAGGCAAATCTTTTGAGGTCCCCAAAGAATTCCCATTGATGTGTGTAATTGTTTCAGGAGGCCACACAGATTTAGTTAAATTAGACTCAGATTTTAATTTTGAATTAATTGGAAGAACAAGAGATGATGCTGCTGGAGAAGCCTTTGATAAAGCTGCAAGATTGCTTAATCTTGGTTTTCCAGGTGGACCAGAGGTGGATAAATATTCTAGCCTATCTAATGAGAGCTTTGAATTTCCTAGGGCAATGATGAAAGGATCCCACGATTTTAGTTTTAGTGGCATGAAAACAGCTTTTCTAAATTTATCAGAAAAAAATAAACCTTTAGATAAACACAAAGTATCAAAACTATGTAACACTTTTCAAGAAGCAATAGTTGACGTAATTACAGAAAAAACTATCAATGCAGCTGAAAGACATAAATGTAAAGGAATAGTTGTTACTGGTGGTGTTGCGGCAAACTCTCATCTTAGAGAAGAAATAAAAAGAAAGTCATCGATTCCAGTATTTATTCCAGAAAAAAAATTATGTACTGATAATGGTGCTATGATAGCTTCATATGTAATCGAAAATTATAAAAAATGTAAAAGTGGGTTTAATAATATTGATGCTAAGTCAGTTTTAAATTATTAATATAGATTCTTTAAAAAATTCTCTATTTCATTAATCTGATCTTCCATAACATAACTCACATAGTTGCCATTAAAAAAAATTCTTAATGAAATTTTTTCCTTTTGAAAAATATAGTCAATGTACAAAAATAGAGAAATAAGTACCAAAAATATTGATCCATATATAGATATAAAAGTTTCAGTTGATAACTGCCAAGTAAGAATCGATATTATTATCCCAGATATTGCCCACCAAAATTGATTATTATTTTTACCCTTTTTAGTTAAATTATGACCTATGATACTCTTTTTCAAAATCTTAGAAGTTAAAATTTTTTCATCTACTTCTTCTTTTATAATCAAAAACTTAGTAGTTTTTGTAATACTCGTACTTTTATTAATTTTTAACTCTGTATTTGCTGTCATTCTTCTTTAAATTTCTTCAACATCTCTAGTGCTGAGTCTTCAAACCTTATCGTTTTAGAATAATCACCAACGATTAATTTTCCAGCATTTCTGGATAATTTTTCAATTTTTGCATGCAGATCAATAACCTTCTCATGTCCTGGTTGACCTGGAAAACCAAGGTCAGCCGCTAAATCATTTGGACCAAAAGCAATTCTGTGAATCCTTTTCTCTTTTAATATTTCTTGTAAATTTTCGTAACCTCTAACCGACTCAATCTGTATAGTGATTTCCATATTATCATTAGCCCAATTAGCATAATCGAGTTGAGAATCAACAGATTTATGATTTTGCATAAGTTCTGCGTTTCCAAATTCTGTTCCTCTTCCTCCACCCCATGATCTTTTTCCTAAAGGAGGAAACAAACAGCTGTCTGCTAGCAACTTAGCCTCTTCGAATGATTCTACATGAGGCCCCATTATTCCTTGAACTCCTCTATCTATAAATAAATTAATATCTTGTTTTGATATTTTATGAATTCTTGAAGTTACCGTTAAGCCCGATGAAATAGCTAATTGACATATTCTTTCAACAGAATCTACTGAAAAAGAGCCATGTTCAGCATCAAGATGTATAGCATCATAATCTAATTTACAAGCATATTCGATTGCGTCTAAATTTTCAGACTTTATTGATAAAATGTACGCTGTTTTATGATTTTTTATTTTTTCAAAAATTCTATTTATATTCATAACTTTTAGGTTAACAAATTTCTCTAACCACCACCAACAGCGCTTATAATTTCAATTTTTGAATTTGGTAGAACAATAAAATTATTAAAACTTTCTTTTTTAATAACTTCACTATTTACGGCTAATGCAAAAGATTTTTTACCTAGATCCAAATCTTTAATTAATTGAATAAGTGTGGTATTTCGTTCAATTATAAATTCTTTTCCGTTAACATATATTGATATATTAATTTTATCCATTTATCTTTTCTTTCAACTCAAGAAAAGTTTTCTCAGGTTCGTCACTCAACAATAGCTCCCTCATAACTGCAATTCCAGAAAATTTATATTTTAATAATTTTCTAGCGTTATTATTATTGATACCGCCAACTAACACAATATTTCCTAATTTTTCAGATATAGAAGAAATTTTTTCCTCATTAATTGTTTCTTCGCCTGGATGGCTTAAGGTTTTAAAAACAGGTCCAAGATGAAAATAGTCAAAATAATTTTGATGTTTATCCAAAATTGTATTTTTATGAATTGATCTTCCAGTTATCAGGTCTTGTTTATCTAGTTTTTTATTTATTAAATAATTTTCAGGAAAATGAACACCATCTAAATTGTATTTAATTGCTAAATCAAGATTGCCATTTAGAATTAATTCGCAGCTATCACCTGTAGAATCTTTCATTTTTTTTATAAATTTCCTCAATATACTAGAAGGAATATTTTTTTCTCTTATTTGTACTCTGTCTAACCCTATTCTAGATAATTTTTTAGACAATTTTAATGTGTCTTCAAAATTTAAAATATTTAAATTAGTTATGAGAGTAATTGTTTTCAAAATTTATGCATCAAGGAGATTATTAAGAGGGGAACTTGGTGAAGCAATTTCTTTTAATGGTATCCTCCCAGCGTTAAAAGATATTCTCCCAGCCTCTACTCCAAGTTTAAACGCCTTTCCCATTTGCTTTGGATCTTTAGCTTGAGCAATTGCTGTATTTACTAGCACAGCATCCGCTCCAATTTCCATCATTTTTGATGCATCTGAAGGTACTGCTAGCCCAGCATCTACAATAACAGGAACATTTGATTGCTCAATTATTATTTTTATACTTTCTTCATTTTTAATACCATTTCCAGATCCAATAGGAGATGCCAATGGCATGACAGTTGAACACCCAAGTTCTTCTAAATTTTTTGCTAATGCGGGGTCAGAGTTTATATAGGGTAGAATTTTAAAGCCTCTGTTTATTAATTTTTCGGCGGCAATAATAGTCATCATGGGGTCTGGTAAAAGATATTTTTGATCTTGAATGGCTTCTAATTTGATCCAGTCGGTTCTTATTAATTCCCTTGATAATTCACAAGTAAGAATAATTTCTTCAATATTTTTACATCCTGCTGTATTTGGAAGAATATTTAATTTTTTTTCTAACAAAAAACTTAGCAAGTCATTGCTCTTATTATCATTTAAATCTAGCCTTCTAATAGCAACCGTAATCATTTCTGATCCAGATGAAACAACATAGTTTTCCAAATCTTTTAAAGACTTGTGTCTGCCTGTCCCAATAAAAAGCCTTGATCTAAATTCTTTTCCGTCTATTATTAGATTATCCTTCATTAATTAAATGCCTCAGGTTTATTATATACAAATATATTATTGAAAAAACTATGAAAAAATTAAAAAATAAAAATAATTATGGACTGTTAGTAGATCTTGATGGGACAATTATACAGAATAATGAATTTATATCTATGAGAGTAAAAGAAAGTATAAAAAAGTTATCTAACCATATACCAGTATCAATTGTCACAGGCCGGGGACCGCAAGATGTATTAAAGTTTTCAGAATTGTTAGATTTGCATGGTCCGCAATATTGTGAAAATGGAACGAGCGTAGTTGATTCAAAGTCAAAGAAAATTTTAGATGTCAGTCTAATTTCAGACGAAGTATCTTCAGAAATAATTCAAGAATTCATGTGCTCTGATATGGATTATCTTGTTGTTTCACATGGAAAAACTTATGTGAACCCAAAACAAATTCTTGAAAATGTATCGTCATTAGTACTTTCCTCAAAAAAACAATTTGAATTAAATAAATTTGTTAATACATTTAAGGCTATTATTGAAAAATATCATATAGAATTTTCCACAGATGAAAATGGCAATAAATTTATAAATATACATAATAATCATCTTGGAAAAGCTAAAGCCTACAATCACTTTAAAAAATTTTATAGTTTAAATTCTGAAAATATTTTTTTTATTGGGGACGGATTAAATGATTTATCAATAATTTCAAAGTGCAAAAATTCTATTTCTATGGGTAATGCACAAGAAAAAGTAAAATCCAAATCTAAATTTGTTACTGGTTCAATATACGAAGATGGCGTTGCTAATGCAATTGATAAAATTATTTTTCCTCTGATAAAGATTTACTAGTTCTAAATGTTGAAACTCCCGCTCTAAACGCTGAACCCCAAATATTAATTTCAGTTTTTAGATCAGTTTTAAATTTCTGAGAATAATCACCCATTTTTCTGAATTTGTTTGATCTTCTCTTTGCTAAAGTTTTTGGATATACATTTCTAATTAAGGACAATTCCTCAATGATTACTTCCTGTAATAATTTTGCAGATTCTAAATGATTTTGATGAGATCCTTCATTAGGTTCATCAATTATCCTATCAATGATGCCTAAATTTAAACAGTCTTCCGAAGTAAATTTCATAATGTTTGAAATTTCTTTTATTTTTCTAGAGTCGCCAAGTTTAATTTTAGCCGCCTCTTCAGGGCTTAGAGGGGTAAAAATAGAATTTTTTTGCATCATTATTGAATCTGCAATTGAAAATGCTAAAGCCGTTTCACTCCCACCTTCACCGATAACAACTGATAATATAGGCGTTTCTAAGTTTAATTTGGTTGATATCAATTCACTAATTGAAAATGCAAGACCAGAATACTCTGATTTTAGAGATAGCTCAGGATAAACCGCATCAACTAAGCAGAGACATGGAATTTTAAATTTTTCTGCTAATTTAAGTGCCCTGTTAGCTTTCCTGAACCCTGAAGGCATTATTTTATTATTATAATTCCTGCTAACATTATTATTAGACTTTGTTACGATTTTTCTTTCTTGTGCAATCAAAATAAAAGGTTCATTTAAAATTTTACCAAGCCCAATAATTACAGAATCATCGTCATCGCTTATTCTATCGCCATGTAATTCTATAAAATCTGTAAAAATGTTTTTAATATAAATTGATGATTTTGGTCTATCAATATTTCTCGAAATCTTTAAAGATTCTAAAGCATCATTGAATTTTAAATTTTTATTTTTGGAAATTTTTAATTTTTTTGATTTATATGAAAACTTAGGTTTTAAAATTTCAATTAATGTTGAAATTTGATATTTTAAATCTTCTCTATTTATTACTAAATCTATAAATCCTCTTTTTAAAAAATCTTCTGAAGTATATTGATCTTTTAATTGATCAGAATTTTTATTTTTCAACTTCCTGTATGATGAATATCCAATTCTTGCTCCAGGCTCCCCAATAATAATATCTGATAAGGTTGCAAAGCTTGACATAGCTTGGCCTGTTGATGGATTGCATAAAATCGAAATCATAGGAATATTTGAATTTTTTAATAAATTGACAGCGGAAACTGTTTTAGATATTTGCATCAATGATATAACACCTTCTTGGATCCTATTTCCACCACTATTAATTATTGTAATAACCGGGAACTGCTTCTTAGCCGCCAATTCATACGCTAGTGCAATTTTTTCACCTACAATTAAACCCATACTACCTCCAAGGAAACCAAAATCCAAAGCAATAATTGTTATTTGTTTCCCATTTACTGTAGCTGTCCCAGTTATTGCAGCTTCATCAAGACCAGTTCTAAATTGATCAGATTTAATTTTTTCATCATAATTTTCTAGCTCTTCTTGAGCAATTTGTTCAAAACTAGAGGTAAGATTTTTATTTATCTCCTTGAAAGACCCCTGATCGACAATTAATTTTATTCTTTCTTTTGCAGAAATGTGAAAATGAAAATTACAATTTTTTTCAGAACATATTTTAAAAATTTTAAACTTTGAAGATTGCTCTATATCTTTATTGCAAGCAAAACATATTCTGTCTCCTTCTTGAGAATCAAAAATAGTTTCTTCAAAATATACCATTACAGAACCTCTCTAGCTTTTCCAGAATCTCCAGAACCAACAACACCCTGATTTTCTAACTCATCCATTAATCTAGCTGCCCTTGGATACCCTATTCTTAGTCTTCTTTGTAAATAAGATGTTGATAAGGTTTTTTGACCTCTTGCTAAGTTTTGAGCCTGTAAAATTAGATCGTCATCTGAATCAATTTCTGTATATTCGTCATTAATTTCATCAATAATTGAGTTTAAGTCAATTTTCTTGATTGGATTAAAAACTTCATGACTTCTCCAGTGATTAACAACCCTATCTATTTCATTATCTGAAATTAAAATTCCTTGAGCTCTTTTTGGTAACGGATTATCTATTGGCACAAATAGCATGTCTCCTTTGCCTAAAAGTTTCTCTGCACCAGGTGAATCTATAATTGTTCTAGAATCAATTTGTGATGTAACTGAAAAAGATATTCTACTTGGAAAATTTGCTTTTATTAGTCCCGTAACTACATCCACTGAAGGTCTTTGGGTCGCAACAATCAGATGTATTCCAGTTGCTCTTCCAAGTTGAGCAAGTCTGACCAATAATTTCTCAACTTCATTTGACGAATTAAGCATTAAATCGGCTAATTCATCAACAACAATAACAATGTAAGGCATTTTTACTCTTTTTTTTGTTATACTTTTTTGATTGTAAGTTGCTATATTTTTTGAATTATCCATTTCGAGTTGTTTAAATCTGAACGACATTTCTTCGGTCATTAGTTTTAAAGCTTTGATGGCATCACTTGGTTCAACAATTGGGTCAGTCAATAAATGAGGTATGCCTGAATATGGAGTTAATTCAACTCTTTTTGGGTCAATCATTATAAATCTTATCTCGTCTGGACTCATCTTCATTAAAAATCCAGTTATTATAGAGTTTATACATACACTTTTGCCGGATCCTGTTGCACCTGCTACAAGTAAGTGAGGTAACTTTGTTAAATCGCAATAAAGAGGTGCATTATCGCTTCCTGTACCTAAAGCAATTGGCAATGAAAGGCTATTAATAATTTCATCATTTTCTTTGGAAATTAATTCTTTTAATCCTACAATTGTTGTTTTTTGATTAGGGACTTCAATGCCTACCAAAGACTCACCTGGCATTGGAGATTGAAATCTGATGTTTTGATTTGCAAGTGCTAATGCTAAATCTTTTTCTCTAGCTAAAATATGATCTACCCTTACTCTTTTAGAGTTTCCATAACCTGGAGAAAGGCCATACATAGTTACTGATGGCCCCGATTTAACCTGATCAACAGATACTTCGATTCCATGTTCTTGTAACGTTCTTACTATTAATTCCTTTTTATTGTGTATGTCTTCAGTATTTATTTTCTCTGACTTAATATCTTGCAGTAAGTTATCCAAAGGCAAATTCCATATTCCATTTGTACCTAAATCTGGTGTAAAAGTGTAACTTTCTGCTGAAGACTCATTTAAAGTATGTATTGAAGAAGTTTCAGTTTTTGGAGCTATATCAATTTCAAATCCTACTTTATCATCTTTGGTGAATTCACTTTCTTTATATTTTTCTGAGAAAACTTTATTACTTTCATTTTTTTGAGTTCCTTTTTTATAAGTTTTCCTAATTGAATTGAATAGATTGTTGGTTAAAAACTTTAGTTTGATTAAAGATTTTTTAGGAAAAAATAAAAATATAATTAGAAAATTTAAACCTAAAAATCGAAAGAATCCGAATATATAGTTAGCTCCTGAAGGGTTAAATCTATCCCAATTTGCAGGGAATTTAATAATATATTCTCCAAGAGCTCCGCCATAAGAAAACTTAAAAATACCTTCATTATTATAATTAAGGAAGGTTGATATCGATGATAATTCAATTATTAAAATTAAAGGAATTACTGCTATCAAAAATACATCCCTTCTATTTTTAAAAAAAATAGAAGAATAGAAAAAGATTATTGTCATGATTAACAGCCAAATAATAAAAATAATTGAAGATATACCAAAAAAATTGATCAAGAAAGGTACATATAAAAAACTTAAATTAGTATCTTCTAGAATATAAATTTGAGTAATTGAAATCAAAAATAGTAAGAAAAATGAAAAAATAAATAAAAGATGTTTATTATTCTTTTTAAATTCTAAAAATCTTTGCATTTTTTATTTCACAATTAAACTATCTGGGTACAATAACTGTAAGTAAAAAAATACTATAAATCAATTAGTATTGATCAAATATTATGGATTATTATTAATAATTAGTCAGATATTCCTTTTTCATCAAGGAATTTTAATGCATCTGCGACAGTAATTATACCTTCTGCTTCTTCATCTGAAATTTCTAGATCACTTCCATCAGAGGAAAATTCACTTTCCATAGCCATTATCATTTCAACTACATCTAAAGAGTCAGCATCAAGGTCATCAATGAATGATGAATCA
>MDTD01117980.1_pt1 | contig 11474 bp, 9 predicted proteins | sample 811221 | NCBI WGS metagenome assembly MDTD01 (sample SAMN05326646, study PRJNA326480) | marine metagenome | isolation source: seawater | place: Pacific Ocean: South West | collected 2011
AAAAAGGGAAAGGAGAGTATTGTAAGTAAAATTTTTGATAAATGGGATTTATCATGCGAACACATAGGTGAGGTAACTAAAGGTGATAGAGTTAGGTATTTTATGAATGGTAAAATTGTTGCCAATGTTCCATGTCATGATTTAGTATTAGGTGGAGGAGCTCCTGTATATCATAGAGAATGGAAGGAGCCAATGTATTTTAAAAAATGGAAAAAATTCAATATTAATTCAGTTAAACAGCCAGACAATTTGATTGAAGTTGCGAAATTTTTAACATCTCATTGTAACATAGCTTCTAAAAATTGGGTTTATGAACAGTATGATTCAATGGTCGGAACAATTAATCAAAGTACAAATATACAAACAGATGCAGGAGTTGTAAATATTAAAGGATCTAACAAAGCTTTGGCTATGACTGTTGATTGTAATGCAAGAATGGTAAATGCTGATCCTGAAGTTGGGTGCGCAATGGCAGTTGCTGAAGCAGCTCGTAATATAGTATGTTCTGGTGGTATTCCTTCAGCGATAACTAATTGTTTAAATTTTGGTAATCCATATAACCCTGAAGTTTATTGGCAATTTGTACACTCAATTAAAGGAATGATTAGTGCATGTAACAAATTTAAAACACCAGTTACAGGAGGAAATGTCAGCTTCTATAATCAATCATCAGTGAATGAGAAAGAAATTCCTGTATTTCCTACACCTACAATAGGAATGGTAGGAGTAATACCCAATAAAGATTATATCACTTCTATGGCATTTCAAGGAAAGTCAGATTTAATTTATATGATTGGAAGAAGCGAAAATGACATCTCTAGTTCCGAATACTTAGCTTCTTATCATAAAATTAAAGAGTCTTCTACTCCAAATTTTGATTTAGAATTAGAATATGAAGTTCAAAATATAACAACTAAGTTAATTCAGAATAATTTAATAGAATCTGCTCATGATATATCTGATGGTGGATTGTTCATTTCATTATTAGAAAGCTCTATATTAAACAATGTTGGTTTTGATATAACAACATCTGCAGAAGTAAGAGAGGATGCATTTTTATTTGGAGAAAATCCATCTAGAATTATCGTTTCTGTAAGGGAAGTTATTGAAGATGATTTTTTAGATCTTATATCCAAAAGTAATATTCCATTTATGCTCCTAGGTCATGTTACTAAGGGTGAAATAAGAATTGATGATGTATCTTTTGGAAATATTAAGGAATATAAGAATATTCATAATAGTTCATTAAAAAATCAAATAGAATCAAAATAGAGATTTATCAATCTAAAATTTAACTATTAACTTTCCATTTATTTGTCTTGTTGTAAGGTAATTTGGAACAGCGTATTGTCTATTTGATATGTCTGAAACCCATAAATATGATATTGTATTATTTATATTAAACAAATTAAACACTTCAACTCCAAACCATAAAGAATTTATGTTATTAAACCATTTAATTTTTGATTCTTTTTCTTCGCTTTTAAGAACTACAGAAAAACCAATATCAGCTCTCCTATAACTAGGAACTCTGAGAATATCTTCATATTTTTCTGATTTTGGAGGTCCAAAAGGTAATCCAGTTCCATAAATCATATTAAGATGCATTTTATAGTTGGGAAAACCTGGCATATAATCTTGAAAAAACATACTAAAATTAACCCTTTGATCTGTTGGTCTTGGAATATATCCAGGCTCAATTTTTTCATTATTTTCATTATAATAAAAATCACCAATAATATCTTCTTTAGTTTCCATAACTGATAAGCTAACCCAACTTTCCATACCAGGTACAAATTCACCATTAATTTTCATATCAACTCCTTTTGCATATCCATTAGAATTATTATTTGCTAAATATTGTATTCGCACATTATCAATCTTATACGGTATTAGATTGCTCAAATCTTTATAATATACTTCTGTCACCCATTTAAATGGACGCCCCCATTTATAAAATAAATAATCAATACCAGTTAAATAATGAATAGATTTCTGTGCTTTAATATTGTAATTTAATTCGCCATCTAGTGTTCTTAATTCTTTATAAAATGAAGGTTGATAATAAATCCCACTAGAAATTCTAAAAATTATATCATTGATCCATAACGGGGTATATGAAATCGAAGCCCTAGGACTTATTAGAAGCTCTTCATTATAAGTCCAATAAGATAATCTGGATCCACTATTTAATGTAAAATTACTTATTTCTTTTTCAAATTGCATAAATCCTGAATTGCGATACGAGTTAAGATTTATTTTAGTTTTTAATAAACTATTCATTAAGATTTCTTGTGAATTATTAGGATTTCCTCCTATTGAATCTTGTGGATGTGGTAGGTTATAAAACGCAGAATCAATTAATGACCATTCACTAATATTGTCCTCTATTTCTTCTTTTTGTAATTTAAAACCCCAGTTCAACTTTACATCTCCATCAAAGTAACCTTTGTGTGAAAAATTAAATATTTTTGCATTTAGCTGATTTCTTGAATGATTTATATATTTTCCAACACCTCTATTGTAAATAATCGATCCAAATTCATTCGATCCTAAATCGTTATCCAACTGATCAAGCCAGTATTCACCAATAATATCAAAATTTTCTTCTTCAATACTATAAAAAAATGAATTTGTAAATTTTAATTCTACTTTTGGATTTGGATTATATATACCACTTAAAGCACTAAAATAAGTTTCGTACTTATTTATTTCTTGACCTTCAAAATAAATAGTAAGTCGTAATGCCTCGTTAAAACTACCAAACTCTGTTTGTCTATCAGATGGAATCATAGTATATTTATTTCCAGATATGTTACCTAAAAGACTAAGTTTAAATTTAGAATTCAAATTATAGTTAAGTAACAATTGAATATCAGAAAAGTTTGGTTTATACTCTGCACTTAAGTCCATTGAATTTAATAGATATTCGTTGCTTTTATATCTTGCCCCTATTAAATACCCAATACTTTTATTTTTTATTTTAAATAACCCTTCACTAAATATTGAGGCTCCTAAAATGCTTAATTGAGCTGATGAGGAAAAATTATTTGGTTCTTTATATTTAATATCTAATACAGATGACATTTTATCACCATATTTAGCAGAAAAACCACCAGCTGAAAATAATATATTTTCAATCATATCAGGATTAATAAAACTAAGCCCTTCCTGTTGTCCTGATTTAATCAAAAAAGGTCTATAAACTTCAATATCATTTACATAAACAAGATTTTCGTCAAAATTACCTCCCCTTACAGAATATTGAGAACTAAGTTCATTGGTTGAACTTACACCAGGAAGTGTTTTTAAAATCCCTTCAAATCCTAGATTGCCTCCAGGAAGAACATCAACATGCTTAGGCTTAATTCTAATTAAGTTATCTTTTCTACTTTTTTTATCTAAAACTATAACATCTTGAAGTATTCTGTTTTGTGAACTTAATACAATATTTAAATTATAGTTTTGATTTCTTTTCAACATTGGTATCCTGATTTTTTCAGTACTATATCCAATAAAACTAAAGATGACCACAACTGATCTATTAGCTTTTAATTTTAAATTATACAGGCCATTTTCATCTGAATACACACCTTCTGATTCATTTTCTATAGATATATTTACTAAATGAATAGGATTATTTTTTTCATCTACAATAACTCCACTCAAATTTTGTCCAACTGAAAAGAAAGGAGTAATTAATAGTAATATGATGAAAATATTCTTGTACATATTTTAGCAAAAATATGATTTAATCTAGCATAGATAACTATAATTACAATTCTTTATTGTGATTTTGCATATAATTATATTCTTTAATACATTAGCATCTTTAAAATTTTTATAGTGAAAAATATAATAGTCATATGTACTGGAAATTCTTGTAGATCACAAATGGCAGAAGGATGGCTTAAATATTTAAATCCAAATTTAAATATTTATAGCGCTGGTGTTAATCCTGAAAAAGTAAATAAATACGCAATTAAAGTCATGAATGAAGTTGGTATTGATATTTCTAAAAATTCTTCTAATAACATACAAGAATATAAGAATACGACTTTTGATTATGTAATTACTGTATGTGATAATGCAAAGGAAAATTGTCCTGTTTTAATAGGTGATCATAAACAAATTCATTATAATTTTCCTGATCCTGCTAAGGAAAGGGGAGAAGATGATTATCTAATTAAAAAGTATAGCGAAGTAAGAGATATGATCAAGCAGTTTTTAATTGATTTTTGTAGTGAAAGGGGTTTAGATAAAATTTATTAGTCAATCTTCTATATTATATCTAAATCTTATATTTTTAGTCTCCGTATTACCTAAATTATCTGTCACTTTAACATTTAAGTTGTGAGCTCCTAATTGAATTTTTTCATTGATTTCATATTTTAATAGGTTTTTTTTATAATCATATTCCATTAATATCCACTTACCATCAATTTCGGCTCTGTAATTTTTAATACCACTTTCATTATCTTTAATTATGCACTCAATTGTTTTTTGTTTATAGATATTTTTTTCATCATATATGTTGATTAATTTGATTTCAGGAGGTAATGTATCAACAAGCACACAAAAATCACCCAATTCTTTAACTTTAGTTGAAATAAATTTATCAATCCATTTCCCACCCATATATTTAAATTTATTTTTTTTAATTCTTTTAGCTATATATGCTTTATTTTTTAACTTATTAGGTATGGTAGATTTAATTGATATTACACTTTGTTTTTGAAGTGGTGTATAATTATTTTGACAATGATGTATAGTGCCAATTTTTTCATTTTGAGAATAGGATAATGAGTGTTTAAAATTTAGGGTATCATATAAAGCGTAAGCCGGCATATGAATCTTAAAATTATTTGTTTTATAAATATTTGCTTCTGATACATTAAAGAATTTATTTTTTGTGTTTAAATTAATCCTATCACTAAATGTTTTATTGCTAATAACTTTAAATTTTAAAATTGATAGGTTTTGAAAATAATCAGATACTTTAATTTCTATATTATATACGCTATCATTTTTACTTGTAATAATTCCATTGTTTATTATTTCTACATAATTATCTAATTTATTATTTGGTAAAACATAGCACCTATGAAACTTAATTTTGTTTTTTACCTTTTCTTTAAAATCCATATGTGCATTAATGTACCTTGTAGTACTAAAATCTAATTTATCAGCTTTAAAATGATATATAATATTGTTATTAACATGTAGTTCAATAGAGTAAACCCCATTCTTATTTTTACTGTTATTTGATTGGTCATATGCGTTAATACCAAAGCTAAAATTTCCATTTATTTTAGGCACACTACTAATGCTATAATAATCAATCTCCTTTTGTGTTTCTTTTTTTGTTTGTAATATTACATTTTCATTTTCATTTTCTAAATTATAAATTTTTAAATTTTTGATAATTGGACTTATATCATCTTTGATTTTAAAATTAAATGCTAAAGGATTAATTGGCCTTTCGGTTTTAGTTTCTCTTATTTCAAAATGTAAATGAGGTCCTCCACTACCTCCAGTATTTCCTGAAAAGGCTATTACCTCACCTTTATTAACCATAATACTATTTGGTTTTGGAAATAATTGTATATCAAAACTTTCTTTTCTATAATGTTCTTTTTTTACAATACTTTGTATTTTATCAGAAAATTTTTTTAAATGTGCATATACTGATGTTTTACCATCTGGATGAGTAATGTATAATGCTTTTCCATAACCCCAAGGAGAAACTTTAATTCTTGATACATATCCATCATTAATAGAATAAATTTTTTTTCCTTCAACTCCACCTGTTTTTATGTCAATACCAGAATGAAAGTGATTATTTCTTAACTCTCCAAATGTGCCAGATAATAATATTTGAAAATCTATAGGTTCATGATAGTTTTGAGATTTGATATTTTTTTCTGGTAAGTAGAATAATATAAAAAATATGTAAAAAATTATTTTTTTCATTAATTAAAAAAAGTTGATAACTACTACAAATATAAGATCATATTTATATTAATTTTATTTTTAAAATATATAAGTTTGTAACAATAATCTTGTTCATGAAAGATGTTCTTTTAAAAATAAAAAATAAAATTAATAAACTCCTATCTGATTATGCTGCATTAAAGGAAGAAAATTTATTATTGATTAGTGAAAAAAATAAACTTATATCTGAAATAGAGAATTGTAAAGAAAAGATTTCTATTATGGAAGATAAAATTAAAATTATGAGCATAACCAAATCAGTGGATAAAGATGACGAACAGATTAAATCAACAAGATTAAAGATAAATGAGTATGTACGGGAGATCGATAAATGTATTTCATTATTAAATGAATAGATTTTATGAGTAAAATATCAATTAAATTACATATTGCTAATAGAATTTATCCTATGAAGATAGAAGATAAATCCGAAGAATATATTAGAAATGCAGTTAAAAAAATTCAACAAAGACTAAAATTCTTTGAAGAAAATTATGCTACCAAAGATAAGCAAGATATTTTAGCAATGTGTCTTATTGAATATGCGTCAAAATTTGAATCTATTAATCAAAATAAATTACTAGATGAAGACGATATAAATAAACAATTAATTCAAATTGATAATTTATTATCTAAAAATACATAACGTTCTTTTAAATAATTTTCCCGTATTAAATTTTGTTAAACTCAACACTATTATTAATTAGAGTTGACTCAATTAATTTAGAACAGGCCTCAAATCATAGATTACTTTTTTAAAGTCAGTGGAAGTTCGACATTTTTTGGAGACTCTATATATTACTTTTTGGAGTTTTTCATTCTTTGATACGGGATTTATATTAAATTTTTTGAAATATGGAAAACATAATTTATATACTAATACTAACCATATTAATTGGTTTAGTTTTATATTTTGTTATTAATTTTTTTAATAATGATAAAATTCAAAAGAAAATTCTAGAAGCCGAAAAAATTGCAGAGCAAATAAAAAAAGAAAAAATTCTTCAGGCAAAAGAGAAATTTATTGAATTAAAATCTGAACATGAAAAGTATATTAATAAGAAGAATAATGAAATCAACAATATTCATCAACGAAATAAGCAAAAAGAAAACACGTTAAATCAAAAGATTGCTGAAAACAATAAGAAAGAAAAGAAACTAAATGATCAATTAAATGAATTGCAAAAAAAACAATCAGTTTTAGAGAAAAAAAATCAAGATCTAAACAAATTACATAAAAAGCAAGTTGAACAATTAGAAGAATTATCAAATTTGTCTGCTGAGGATGCTAAAATTCAATTAATTGAAGCTTTAAAAGATGAGGCAAAAACTAAAGCGCTTGCAATTATCAATACAACAATTGAAGAAGCTAAATTAACTGCAAAACAAGATGCTAGAAAGATAGTTATTCAAACTATACAAAGAATTGGAACAGAAGAATCAATTGAAAACTCAGTATCAGTTTTTAATATTGATAGTGATGATGTTAAAGGAAGAATTATAGGAAGAGAAGGAAGAAATATTAGAGCAATAGAAGCAGCTACTGGTGTTGATATAGTTGTTGATGATACGCCTGGTGCAATTATTTTATCATGTTTTGATTCAGTTAGAAGAGAAATTGCAAGATTATCATTGCATAAATTAGTAACCGATGGAAGAATTCATCCAGCACGAATTGAAGAAGTAGTTAAAAAAACATCTAAGGATATTGAAGATGAAATCGTCCAGATTGGTAAGAAAACAATTATTGATTTAGGTATTCATGGTCTACACCCCGAACTGATTAAAATGATTGGGAGAATGAGATACAGATCTTCTTATGGTCAGAATTTATTACAACATTCTAGAGAAACAGCAAATATTTGTACTACTATGGCATCAGAATTAGGATTGAATGTAAAGCATGCTAAACGTGCCGCACTTCTTCATGATATTGGTAAAGTATCTCCAGATGATCCAGAAACACCTCATGCTATAATAGGAATGAAATTAGCTGAAAAGTATGGTGAACATAAGGATGTATGTAATGCAATAGGAGCTCATCATGACGAAGTAGAAATGACAAATTTAATTTCTCCACTAGTTCAGGTTTGTGATGCTATTTCAGGAGCTAGACCTGGAGCTAGAAGACAAATGGAAGACGCATATATAAAGAGAATTAATGAGTTAGAAGAAATTGCTTTAGGATATCCAGGTGTTTTAAAATCATATGCAATTCAAGCAGGAAGAGAATTGAGAATTGTTGTTGAGAGTGAAAAAGTATCTGATGAGAATGCTTCAAAATTAGCTTTACAAATCTCTGATAAGATTCAGAATGATATGACGTACCCTGGTCAGGTTAAAGTTACTGTTATAAGAGAAACAAGAGCCGTTAGTTATGCAAAATAGATTTAAATCTCCAGATTAATTATTTCAATTTCCGAATTAAGATTTTTTCCTAAATTAGGAATATATTCCATTTCATCTTTTTGTAATAAATCTATCCATTGATTTGCCTCTTCAATATTTTCGTATGGCCCTATAAAAACTCCATATAATGAAGTTGAGTCTCCTGGCAATAGAATATAATTACATTTATATCCTTTGATTTTTTTATCTTTTTTTATTGCACTTGCAGAAATTTCATCAGAATATGATGCAATCATAACAATAATACCTTCTCTTTTTTCTAGACCATAATTAAATGGTGGAGGAGTTAACTCTTCTTCAGATTGAATCTCAATTTCTTGATTTTTAAAAACATCTGAATTAGTATTTTGATAAAAATAATATCCAAAAATTATTAGTGATATAATAACATACATAAAGATGTTTGTATTTTTTGACTTTTTCTGACTTTCTAGTTCAGAAATATTTGAAACATCATCTATGATTTTATCATTTTTATTGTCTTCTATTAAAGTTCTTTGTTCTTTTTCTTTGATTTGCGCTAATCTTTCTTGTAGGATTCTTAGCTTTTCTTCATTAGTTTTTTTACTCATTTTTCGAAAATTACGCTGCTAATATATTATTATTTATTGATGTTTTACTAAGCACAAATCAAAAATTTCTTCAAGACTCAATTTAGCAGCATTGATTTGTTGAGGAATAATACTTTCTTTAGATAATCCTGGAATTGTATTAATTTCTATAATATAAAGATTTTTACTTTTTAAAATATAATCTATCCTACAAACACCTTTTAAATTCATTTTTTTATAAATTTCAATCGTTTGCTTTTGTATTTCTTCTTTAATCTTTAAAGTTAGTGATGCTGGTGTAATTTCTTTAGATTTTCCGAAATATTTAGCTTCATAATCAAAAAATTCATTTTCCGAAATTATTTCAGTTACCGGAAGAGTACTGATTCCATTCTGTGATAAATATACACCTACACTTAGCTCTCTTCCTTCAATATATTCCTCTATCATTACCTCATCATGAAATTTTAGAGCATAATTAATACTCTTTAATACATCTTCTTTCTTTAATACTTTGGAAACTCCATAACTTGATCCTGATTCAGTGGGTTTAACAAAATATGGTAGATGTATTTTTTTAAAAAAATTGTTTTTGAGTATATTCTTATTCTTATTGTAAAGAATTGATTTAGGGCATAAAAAACCTAATTCTTGAAGTTTCTTATTGCAATTATATTTGTTAAAGGTAAGTTTAGATATATTTGAATTACATGATGTATACGAAATGTTTAGCATTTCAAAATATGATTGAATTTCACCATTTTCAGCGGGTGGACCATGCAAGGCCATAAACACTTGATCAATTTTAATTTTTTTATTATTTTTAATAAATGAAAAATCCTTTTCATTAATTTTTAAATAATTATCTTTTGTTAAAACGGTAAATTCATTGTTTTTTAGATGAATTATATATCCAGTATATTTTTTTTTATTTAGATTTTTTAATACAGTTTCAGCACTTCTTAAAGAGATATCATATTCTTCAGAATCTCCACCAGTTAATATTCCTATATTTTTCATTATTAAATTATCTTAACAAAGTTAAAATATTTTTGTTTAATATATAAAACAATTTTTATATCTATAATTTTATATTTGTACATATTTAACACATAATTGGAACTAAAAAATAAGATATATTTATTTTTATCACTTTTAAAAAATAAATTTTTAAGTGTTAACCTGATTTTTAAACATCTTATATTGTCAGTTATAGTGTTGTTGTTTTTGTTTATTATATGGATAAAATATTTGGATTATTACACACAACACAAGCAATATATTCAAGTGCCCGATTTTACAGGATTACATCTTACTGATCTAGATTCATTTAGTCAGAATTATAACTTAAGATATGTTATATTAGATTCTATTTATGATAAAAATAAATTAAAGGGTACTGTTGTTTCCCAAGAGCCTTTAGCATTTACTGATGTAAAAAATCAAAGAAGAGTTTATCTAACAGTAACAACACTTAATTCTCCGAAAATTATTTTTCCAAATATTTATGATTTTTCATTACGTCAAGCTGTTGATAAATTAGAGAAATGTGGTTTTGAAATTGGCGAGCTGATTTATAAAAATAATTTAGCTGCCAATAAAATACTCAATTTTAGCGTTAATGGTATTAAGATTAAACCAGGTAAAGAACTGTATGTAGGTACAAGAATTGATTTAATTGTAGGTTCAGGTTTAGGTGTGAATAAGGTTTATATTCCTGATTTAGAAGGATTGACTAGGTATGAAGCAAATAGCCTACTTAAGGCGTCTTCTTTGAATATAGGTACTGAAATTTTTAATTCATCAGTCATTGATTCATCTGATGCAATTATATATATGCAAAGCCCAAGATTTAGCAAAAGAAAAATTAGAATCGGAAGTTCAATTGATTTGTTTTACAGAAGAAATGACATTAAGAATTAAAAACATCATAATAATTATTTTATTATTACCAATATTGAGTAGTTCTCAAGAAATTATATCCGAACTTATTTCAAATCCTTATGTAAATAAAAGCAAAAATATTCTAACAAAAAAAAGTCAGTTAGTTTTACCTTTTTTTGATGATTTTTCCTACCCCTCTACTAATGTTGATTATAATTTATGGGAGGAGAGCGCGGTATTTGTAAATAGAAATTATCCTATTAATCCTGTTTCAATTGGCGTTGCAACTTTTGATGGTTTAAATAAAAAGGGATTAGCATATGATCTCGATCCCTTTAATTCTCCTAATAATGCTGATACACTGACTTCATGTTCAATTGATTTATCAAATATTAATACTGCTTTCTTGATGTTTTTTTTTCAAGATCAGGGAATAGGAGATAATCCTCAATATGAGGATTCACTTTATTTACAGTTTAAAGATGTTAATGGAAATTGGAGTACAGTTTGGTCTACAAGAGCAGATACTATTGAGGAATTTAAAAAAGAAATAATACTTATTATTGATTTTTCCTTTTTACATGTTAATTTTCAGTTTCGATTTATTAATGTAGCTACTTTATCAGGTAATTTTGA
>MDTD01175719.1_pt1 | contig 11474 bp, 10 predicted proteins | sample 811221 | NCBI WGS metagenome assembly MDTD01 (sample SAMN05326646, study PRJNA326480) | marine metagenome | isolation source: seawater | place: Pacific Ocean: South West | collected 2011
CTGAATTAAACGTCTGAGCTATTGGCCGCGGGCTTCGCCCGCCTCACCGTCTGAGACTACTAGTGCGAGCTAATATACCCGAGCCCACTGGATTGAGATAAAACTACTAACAAGCACACCTGGGTTCATTATAAAATCAAATAAAAATGATATGGATATTAATGCCGCTGTGTTTTCCTTATATGTTGTTGTTCTTGATTGTTTGAAACGCGAAGTTTAAGGCATGCAGATCTCCACGGATCGCGGGCGCATCCTTGCCGTTCTTGGCCCAACCAACACGGGTAAGACCCATTTTGCTATGGAGCGCATGCTGGCTCATGAGTCGGGGGTTATCGGCTTTCCCCTTCGCCTTTTAGCAAGAGAAAATTATGAGCGAGCAGTGGCAATCAAGGGAGAAAGCCAGGTGGCCCTGATCACTGGAGAGGAGAAAATTCTGCCGCCGCGAGCCAAATTCTTCATATGCACTGCTGAAAGCATGCCGTTGAGCCGACCCGTCGCTTTCCTCGCTCTGGACGAGGTACAAATGTGCGCTGATCCAGATCGAGGGCACGTCTTTACCGAGCGCCTTTTGCGAGCTCGTGGCCAGTATGAGACCATGCTCATGGGCGCCGAGACGATGCGGCCACTAATCCGCAAACTGATCCCTGATGCGGAGTTCCAGACCCGCCCCCGCATGTCGACGCTGAGTTACACTGGACCGAAAAAGACAGCGCGCCTTCCGGCCCGCAGCGCGCTAGTGGCGTTCACGGCACCCGATGTTTACGCTATCGCCGAGCTGGTGCGTCGCCAACGCGGCGGTGCAGCCCTAGTCATGGGCGCGCTAAGTCCGCGCACTCGCAACGCCCAAGTGGCTCTGTTTCAGAACGGAGAGGTAGATTACCTAGTGGCCACGGACGCCATCGGCATGGGATTGAACATGGATATCAATCACGTGTGCTTCACCGGCACCCAGAAGTTCGATGGCCGCCTGCATCGGGCGCTCGCTCCTTCGGAACTGGCACAAATTGCTGGCCGCGCCGGGCGTCACATGGCAGATGGCACCTTCGGAACGACGCCGGAGGTGGCAGGGCTTGACCAAGACCTAGTCCAAGCCGTCGAGGATCATGAGTTCGAACCATTGCACCGGATCTATTGGCGGAATTGGCACTTGGATTTCCAATCATCGGAACGCTTGTGCCAAAGCCTTGCCCTACCGCCAGACAAACCAGGCTTAGTGCGGGCCCGCGAGGCAGATGATGAACGTGCTCTTCATACCCTTTTGGAAGATCGGAATATAGCTGAGCTGGCTAACAATCCAGACGCAGTTCGTCTTTTGTGGGAGGTCTGTCGAGTTCCAGATTTCCGCAAGGTAATGAGCGACGCTCATGCCCGCCTGCTCTCAGTAATCTACCAACATCTCAGGACCGGCGCTGAACGCATTCCCACGGATTGGATCGCAGAACAGATCAATCACCATGACCGTTTGGATGGAGATATCGACACCCTAACCCAACGTATAGCCGGGGTCCGGACCCTCAACTATATCGCCTACCGGGCTGATTGGCTGGCCGACACGGCCCATTGGCAAGATCGGACCCGCGCCACAGAGGACCGCTTATCCGACGCCTTACACGATCGCCTCACTCAACGCTTCGTGGACCGCCGAACATCAGTTTTAGTGAAACGTTTAAAAGACAAAAAAACTCTGTTGGCGGCGGTTAGAGCGGACGGCGAAGTAATCGTTGAAGGTCATCACGTCGGACACTTGGATGGATTCAGATTTCTGGCAGATAAGAGCACGGCCTCAAGTGACCCGGACGTCAGCGCCAAGGCACTCGACCGGGCTGCAGGACAGGCGCTGCGCCAGGAAATTGAAAATCGCGTCGCCGACTGCGTAGGCGCCAACAACAAACAATTCGGGCTTTGCATAGAACGGGCAAGCAAACCAGAGATCCATTGGAAGGGCGTACGACTGGCGACGGTCGCAAAAGGCGCCTCGCTACTCGCCCCACAAATTCAGGTTCCGATCTACGACCTATTGTCCTCCAAACATCGTTACGGCCTGGAAGCACGGCTATCGCGCTGGCTCAGCCAGGAACTAGAGACCCAGCTGAGTCCACTCTACGCGGATTTAAACACCCTGCCCAAAGGACCGGCGCGCGGTATTCTTTTCCAACTACGCGAACATCTGGGATCCATGCCTCGGGCAACTGCGGCGAGTGTGGTCTCCAGGCTCGGCCGCGAGGACCGTCAGGCGCTGCGCCGGATCGGAGTCCGTATTGGGCGGGAATCGGTCCTGGCACCAATGCTGCTGAAGCCAGCTGCGGTCGCCATCCGCGGCATGTTATATGACCTCAACCATAATCGACAGGGCACACCCCTGCCCAATCCTGGCCGTATGTCCGTGCGCATGGAACGAGCGGTGCCCCCCACCTTCTACGAAGCCATCGGCTACAGACCACTGGGAAAACTGGCGGTGCGCGTGGACATTGTCGAACGCGTTGCCGCCGGCGCTTGGGAATTAAGCCGCCCCGGCGCATTTCCGCCGCCCGTCGGCCTTATGAACTTGGTTGGTTGCGGCATCGAGGACATGACGGAGGTCCTGAAGCGTCTGGGCTATCGTCATTATTTTAAAAACGAAAAGCTCAAGTTCCAACGTCAAAAACCAGAGGCTGGCCGCACAGGCCTACAGCAAAATCTCCCAAAACGGAGAGCTAATCCATATTCCCCTTTTGCCAAGCTTGGGGAACTAATGGGCGACAGATCGTGAGCCGTAAAAGTGTCAGGCCGGAGAATGACGCCCAACGCTTAGACCTGTGGCTGTGGTTTGCCCGCTTCTTCAAAAGCCGCTCCCTATCAACCCGTTTTGTGCAATCAGGCCGGCTCCGGGTTAACAATCAAGTCATCAAGAAGGCGCACCATAACCTGCGTGTCGGAGACATTTTGACCTTTCCAAAGGCAGGTCGTGTCCAAGTGGTTAAACTACTAGACCTTGGACTCCGACGGGGACCAGCCCCGGAAGCGCGAGCCCTCTATGAGGATCTTTCGCCTCCGGCACCCACGCACGAGGAGCAACAGGAAGAATTGAGTCCGGTAGCGGGCGTTCGCAAGCCGGGTTCGGGCCGACCCACCAAGCAACAGCGCCGCGCCCTGAATCGCTTGCTCCCGCAGTGATTTCCATCGAAAAATCCGTACACAACTACACGAGCTTAAAGTCCGTTGCGATGATAGTCGTGGGTAAAGGTAAAGAGGGAAATGAGGCACAGCGGGATGTAAAATTGAATGAGCCATGATAACCAAAATAAATCCCTTAGAGCATTTTCTGCACCGCTAACTCTGTGGACCGTCGGTATACTTCTCGTAAATTTACAATCTTGTTAGATGAGACTAGCACGCGCCATTGGGTTCGACCTTAATCATTCATCGAAACCTTTACCCAGACCATCGCTGCCAACCAGAACGCCAGCCAAGGATGAAGAGACAGGTCTGTGCGCGTCTCTAGACGTGCCGTATTGGCAAGCCCTACCGTTTGTGCCCTGATAAAGGCATGACCACGCCGCCTCATCCTTTCTGGAAACATTCCCTCCGCTTCTATTCCGATCCGGAAACTCAAGCGGCGTGCCTTGACCTGCAACATCGTCTGGGCGCTGACGTAAACATTGCTCTTTATGCCCTGTATCGCGCCAGTAAGGGGGATCAACTTAATGTCGATAGCCTTCGACGAGCGGATCAGGCCATCGCTTCGTGGCGTGATGATGTGGTGCGTCCATTACGTCAGCTGCGGCGCGAACTTAGACCCCATCCGCACCCAATATCCGCGGCAGACCAATCTCGTATCCGCGATGGAATTAAGAAGCTGGAACTCGAAGCAGAACGAATCCAGCAGTACTATCTTGAAGGGCTCGTCATCTCGGCAACAGCGACGTCAAAAAATCAGGCAGCCCGGACAAACCTGGTAGCCTATGCCACATACCTTGAGACCGATCCGTCAGACCCTGCACTCGCCACTCTGCTGAATCGTTTTGAGGCGCTGCACCAATCCGGATCGTAAATGGTGGGCACGGCTAGGATCGAACTAGCGACCTCTCCGGTGTGAACGGAGCGCTCTCCCGCTGAGCTACGCGCCCAAAAAAATATTTCCAACGGCCGGTGGTATACCGTCTGCGGTTGGGTCAGGCAACCCCAACCAATAACTCCCGCAGTTCGGAAAAATCGTCGATCACTTTATCCGCGCCTAACTCCGCTACTGAGCCACGAGGGTAGCCGAAAGAGACCGCAACAGATCGAACCCTTAGTGCCTTAGCCATGTCGATATCGTTGGCGCTATCTCCGACCATGACCGCTCGTTCCGGTTGACTGTGGACAGCCTCGATGGCGGCGGCTAAAGGGCGAGGGTCAGGTTTACGGGCATCGGCAAGCGTATCGCCACCAATGATCACTTCAAAAAATTCTAAAAATCCAAATATCGTAAGAATCTCACGAGCTGGGGCTTCGGGTTTGTTGGTGCAGACTCCAAGCTTGATGCCATGGGCTTTTAGCGTTTTTACTGTCTCGAAGGCTCCGGGAAACGGCGTCGAAAGATCAGCGGGTGCAGCCTCATAAAACTTGAGAAATTTAGCCACAGCGGTGTCTAAATTCACGTCGCCCTCCGCATCTACGACGCGCAGGGCCCGTTCGACGAGTTTGATAACACCGTCCCCAACCATCATTACCACTTCGTCCCGCGTTACTGGGCGACGTCCAAGCAAAGTTAGTAGCTGGTTCAAGGCGATGCGCAAATCAGGTTCGCTGTCGATAAGGGTTCCGTCGAGGTCGAAGATCACCGTATCTATGGCAACGTAATTGGATGCGGGCATTGCAAGAATCCGAAACAATCTTTGACTTGGCCCGATTCCATGCCTGTGGCAGTGTCATCACGCTGGTTAAAGCCAGCATCATTTTAGCCCACAGACCGTTTATGTCCAAGCAAACACCTGACCCCACTCCCGCTCCCGTTGCTGTCATTGTCCTGGCTGCAGGCCTAGGCACGCGCATGAAATCGGAGCTGCCAAAGGTTCTACATCCGATCGCGGGCCGTCCGATGATCCAGCATTTGCTAGCGTCCGTGAATAAACTTGAGCCAGAGCGCGTCGTAGTTGTGGCCAGTGCTGGAGCCCAAAACGTCCGCGCTGCAGTCCAACCCCATCCCACAGCGGTTCAAACCGAACAAAGGGGTACCGGGCACGCGGTCCTCCAAGCTAAACAACACATGGCAAGCTTTAACGGTGACGTCCTAATCCTTTTTGGCGGCGATCCTCTGATCACGCCGAAAACCATGAAAAGACTTCTGGACCGACGGCGCGGCGACGACGATCCAGCTGTTGTAGTTTTGGGCTTCCGCCCTCTGGAGCCTGGTCTGTATGGGCGGTTAATTGTTAATGGCGCGGGGCGTCTTGAAGCCATTGTAGAAGCCCGAGACGCAACGCCTGAACAGCTGGCCACGGGTTTGTGCAACTCCGGCGTTATGGCCGTTGATGGCAAGCGCCTCTTCGATATCCTTGAACGGGTCGGTAACGACAATGCCAAGGGAGAATTCTACCTCACTGACATGATTGCCATCGCCAATGGGGACGGTGCTAACTGCGCGATGATTGAGGCCCGAGACCCCGATGAGCTGACGGGCATCGACACCCGCTCCGATCTTGCCGCGGCGGAGGCCATCGTGCAAAAGCACCTGCGCCAGTCAGCCATGGCGAATGGCGCTACGTTGGCCGCGCCGGAAACCGTGTTTTTTAGCCATGACACGGTTCTAGGTCGCGACGTGATCGTTGGACCAAACGTTGTGTTCGCCCCCAACGTAAAAATCGGTAACAATGTTACCATCCTTCCTTTCTGCCACCTTGAGGGGGCCACAGTGGCCGACGGCGTCACCATCGGCCCTTTCGCACGTCTACGTCCAGGTGCTGTTATTGGTGACAAGGTAAACATTGGCAACTTCGTTGAGATCAAAAACGCGACGTTGGGTATCGGCGCTAAAGTCAATCACCTGACTTACTTGGGCGACGCACGTGTTGGCGCCGGCGCCAACGTGGGCGCCGGCACAATCACATGTAATTACGACGGCTTCTTCAAACACCACACGGACATTGGCGCCGGCGCTTTTATTGGGTCCAATACGGCTCTGGTGGCCCCACTTAAAGTCGGTGAGGGCGCAATTGTTGGAGCCGGCAGCGTCATCGCTAGGGACGTTCCCGCCGATGCCCTGGCCGTGAGTCGCGCAACGCAGAAACAAATTGAGGGCTGGGCAGAAAAATTTCGATCGAAGAAGGCGACGGGTAAGAACAACAAGAACGAGGCATAAACGGCGACATGTGCGGCATCATCGGTATTATCGGTAGAGATCACGTGGCTGACCACTTGGTCGACGCGTTAAAACGATTGGAGTATCGAGGTTACGACTCCGCCGGCATCGCGACCATTCAGAACGGCGCTATTGGACGACGTCGGGCGGAGGGCAAGCTTGCCAACCTGGATGCCCGACTTCGTGAAGAGGCACTTCCCGGCACCACAGGAATTGGTCACACGCGTTGGGCAACACACGGCATCCCCAACGAGGCCAACGCGCATCCGCACGCCACGGAACGCGTGGCCGTGGTTCACAACGGCATTATCGAGAACTTTACGGAGATTCGCACCGAACTTGTCGAGCTCGGGCACGTTTTGACCTCGGAGACGGATACGGAGGTCTTAGTACACCTCATCGACCGCTACCTTCAAGACGGTCTGTCCCCTCAAATCGCAACGGGAGCAGCATTGAAGCGACTTCAGGGTGCTTTTGCACTTGGAATTATTTTCACTGGCGAGACAAAGTTGATGATCGGCGCGCGGCGAGGCAGCCCATTGGCTATCGGAATCGGAGATGGCGAGATGTTCCTGGGGTCAGACGCTATCGCCTTAGCGCCGCTAACCAAGAGCATCATATATTTGGAAGATGGTGATTGGGTAGTGCTTACGGATACCAATTACACCATCTACAACGAAACCGACCATGAGGTAGCCCGAGAGGTACGACAGACTGTGCTCACGGGCGCGGCCATCGGCAAGGGCGGTTATCGTCACTTCATGTTGAAGGAAATCTATGAGCAGCCTCAAGTCATTGGCGATACTTTGCACTCTTATATAAACCCTGTAACCCGTGCGGTCAGCCTGCCGGATTTAGGTCTCGACCCCACAACGGTGACAAGCCTCACCCTTATTGCCTGCGGAACATCTTATTATGCTTGCCTAACGGCTAAGTACTGGTTCGAAACCATCGCTCGAATTCCGGTGGAGGTGGATATTGCATCTGAGTTTCGCTATCGCGAGGCGCCGCTGCCCGCCGGCAGCGCTACACTGGTTATCTCACAATCCGGGGAAACCATAGATACTTTGGCCGCACTGCGCTATGCACGGTCTCAAGATCAGAAGATTCTCTCAATAGTGAACGTTCCGGAAAGCGCCATTGCCCGAGAGTCAGATGCCGTCTTACAAACCTACGCTGGCCCCGAGATCGGTGTGGCCTCAACCAAGGCATTCACCACTCAGTTAACTGTTCTAGCCTGCCTGGCAATCGCCATTGCACACGTCCGGGGAACTATAGATGACGCCGAGCGCGGTCGCCTTGTCGGTGCACTTACAGAAGTCCCGGCTCGAGCAGCAGAGATCCTTAATCACGACGAACAAATCAGCATGATCGCTAACGACATGGCAGAGGCCCGGGACGTCCTTTATCTGGGTCGTGGGACCAGCTATCCGGTAGCCTTAGAGGGTGCACTCAAACTTAAGGAGATCTCGTACATCCATGCCGAGGGCTACGCAGCGGGAGAAATGAAGCACGGCCCCATTGCCCTTATAGACGAAAACGTCCCTGTGGTTGTGGTCGCGCCTACGGATAATCTGATCGACAAGACCGTCTCAAACGTTCAAGAGGTAATGGCGCGCGGTGGCAGGGTAGTCTTACTGTCTGATATCGTCGGTGTATCTCGGTTGGGTGCTGCGGTGGAAGCGACAGTGACCCTTCCATCCGTAGATCCCTTCGTGACACCCTTGCTTTACGCTATCCCGGTGCAGTTGTTGGCCTACCACATCGCGGTGATTAAAGGCACCGACGTGGATCAACCACGCAACTTAGCGAAAAGTGTTACTGTGGAGTAGTTACCACCGGGGATATTCTCGAAATAGTCCAAATACCATTGTTTAACTGACTTTTACGTCCACGATGTTACGGTAATGTATGGATAATTATTTTTATACGAGTAACTATGACTGACTTATTCCGTTCACATAGCCAAACATCACATGCTATATATTGCGGAGATGTGTATGAAACATTGAGAACATTTGACGAAGACACTTTTGATCTAATTATTGCAGATCCGCCATATAATATTATCGCAAACAAAGAGACAAAACTGCCCAAACATCATGGTCTACAATCAATGGGTGGAGCGTGGAAGATATTCGATGAGCATTGGGATAAAGACGACTTCTCCACTTATTTAGCGTTCACGTTAGATTATCTGAGTGAAGCGAAAAGAATTATTAAACCGACCGGATCGATATGGATTTTCGGCACCTACCATAACATTGGTTCGGTAAATATTTGCATGAGATTGTTGGGCATTGAGATCATTAATGAAGTGATCTGGTACAAAAGTAACGCTTTCCCGAATCTAGCAAACCGCAGGCTGACTGCATCACATGAAAACATCTTATGGGCCCATAAAGGGAATGGAAAAAAACGTAAGTACTTTTTTGATTCGGATTACGCAAAAAGTGTGGGGCCCGAAGAAGACCCTCTCAAATTTCAAGGTAAACAAATGCGAACAGTCTGGTCTGTACCAAACAACAAGAAAAAACACGAACTGATACCTGGCACTTATCCCGCACAAAAACCATTAAAAATATTAAAACGGATAATCCAACTTTCAACAAAACCAAATGATAAGATATTATCAATTTTTTCAGGCTCTGGTTCCGATGCCTGTGCGGCGATTGAGACCAACAGAAACTCTGTATCTATCGAAAATAATTCCGATGCTTTGAACCATTCAAAACAGAGAATTTTGGGGGTATATGGAGTAGATTTCGATGTCTGCTCAACGTGAACTTCAGTGTTTCAAGTGGACGGGGTCTAAATGGTTGTTAGCGAATGATATTAATCCATTAATTCCGGGAAATTGTGAAAATTACATTGAGCCCTTCTTAGGGGGAGGAGCGCTTTTATTGAGTAATACCGGATCATTCAAAAAAATAACAGGGTCCGACTTATATACACCTCTTATAACCCTATGGACCGCACTGCGAGATAAACCTAAGGAAGTTATTGAACGTTATGATGTTTTATGGCGAAAACTTAGGCAAGAGGTATTACAAATTGATTTTGATAAAGACAAAGGGAAGAGCTACCCAAGAATATTCTACAAATGCCGGGTTGAGTTTAACAACACCAAAGATCCTTTGCTTTTGCTGTTCCTGACTAAAACCTGCTTGAATGGAATGATAAGGTTTTCTAAGAGCGGGAATTTTAACAATTCGTTTCATCATGGAAGACTTGGCCAAAAACCTGACACATTTAAAAAATGTGTCATGAGGGTCACGGAAGTCATCAAGGATGTCAATTTTGTGTCAGGAGATGCCTTGGAGGTAGTTCAAAATGTCAGCGGGAATGATTTTGTCTTTCTGGATCCACCGTATTCTTCGTCAACAAATAGATATATCGAAAATTATAGTCTCGAGAAATTAGAAATATTATTGGAACATCTAAATAGTAAGGGTGCGAAGTGGATATGCACGTATGACTCAATAAATAATGTCAAGTTGCACCCTAGTTTGTTTCGTCACAGACTAACCAGTAGTTCCTACCAGTCACGAATAAGAAGGACTGGCGGTCAGGGTGCTCAAAGAATTTCGGAAGCTATCTACATGAATTATTAATCCTAAGTACGGCTCTACACCTATTCCCCATAGTCTTGCATGCCAATATTTAGTCTAGAAACAACTTATCCATTCGTTGTTTCCAAGTGTGAGTGTCAGGGATATGACGTGCATAAAGGAGTGTATTTTGTCCAATCAAATCAGACCAGAGTATTACATTACAAACAAAACACATTCCGTTCTTCATCTTGGTGAAATAGCGCTTGCCTCCTGCAGCTTTCTCGTTAGCATTAATGAATGTTCAATAACGGAAAGGAGGTGATCCAATGTCGAGTGATTTTAGTGCATGTTCGCACGGACAGAGTGTCCGACTTGGTTTATGGAGTAGCCTTCACGCCCTTGTCTGACGCTAGATTATCAAATCATTGACTGATGCGAACGCACGGTCACGGAAGGGAGGCTTAGCCTCCCTTCTTTGTTTGTAGGCAGACGGGCTCTGCGTCCCACAAATTAGGCTTATGCCCTATCCTTGGTGGTGCTTCCAAGAAGCGCCGATGATCCCGATACCATCGAACGGGTATTTCTAAAGTGGAAACAATTTTCCTATTTTTTTCGCGAAGTTATATTGAAGACGTCTTGAGCAGCGCCCAGAAATTCAACAATTAGTGTGGGTAATGTCCGCAATTAGAAATCATTAAACCTATTCCTCAAGCGTTGTCCCTCTTCCTTGAACTCGAGTTTGGCGTAATCGTCTTCGGTATTTGTCAGCGTCGTACCCACTGCCACGGTGGAGCAGACACCTATTGTCCCATATCACTAAATCACCCGGCGCCCATTTATGCTCATAAACGTGCTTCGCCTTCGTTGAGCGTGTTAACAAATCATCCAATAAATTGCGGCTTTCTGAAAACCTCCACCCTTCAATTTCTCGGGCATGAGAGCCAACATAAAAGTTCCTTCTGCCCGTGGCTGGGTTTCTTCTCACCAACTTCTGGCGAACGGGTGGTAACGAATTTGCGTGAGACGAACTCACTGCATCATCACCGACCTTCGAACGGGAAAAAACGTAATCGTGAATCGTTATTAGCGGCGCAATATCTACCTGAATTTTTGCAGGTAACCGATCAAAGGCTGTTCGTTGGCTGACGAACTGTGTCGTGCCCCCCTCATCCGGCACCTCATAAGCACACATGATCGATACATAAGTGGGAACCTTGCGGAAAGATGAGTCCGAGTGCCACATATTATTGCCGGTCAAGAAACGTGTCTTCGGATGTTTATTGTCGAAAACACTTCCATCATCTTGAACATTACCGATGGTGATGAAGTATTCGATTTTACCCTCTTGCCCAAGTTTGACGTGGTTCGGCTCGGCATCCCCTAATAACCGTGTAAATGCTAGTTGCATGTCATCAGAGATTGATTGGTCGGGGAACCATAATAATGAATAATCATCAATAGCTCGCTCGATAGTAGATACTGAAGCTGCGGATAATTCCTCTGCGAGATTTAGCCCCGTGACCTTTGCTCCAAATTCAGAATGTAATGGTTCAAAATTCGGTGAGTTCATCGGTTGCCTACCTTCTCATCGCGCCTTTGGA
>MDTD01179017.1_pt1 | contig 11474 bp, 10 predicted proteins | sample 811221 | NCBI WGS metagenome assembly MDTD01 (sample SAMN05326646, study PRJNA326480) | marine metagenome | isolation source: seawater | place: Pacific Ocean: South West | collected 2011
AATGCAAAAGATTTAGCATCCAGAGATGTAGTAAGCAGATCAATGGAGATGGAAATAAATGAAGGTAGAGGCGTAGGTAAAGATAAGGACCATATAAATTTACATTTAGATCATCTTGATAAAGAAGTTTTAGAAGAAAGGCTTCCAGGAATTACAGAGGCTGCAAAAACTTTTGCTAATGTTGATGTAAACAAGCAACCAATTCCAGTAGTGCCTACTGTTCACTATAACATGGGCGGTATACCGACAAATTACAAGGCTGAAGTTTTAACTTTAAACGGTTCAGAAAAAACAGTTCCTGGATTAATGGCCATAGGTGAAGCGGCTTGTGTATCTGTTCATGGAGCAAATAGACTAGGATCAAATTCATTAATCGATCTTGTAGTATTTGGAAGAGCGGCAGCTAAAAGAGCAGCTGAACTTGTTAAACCAGGCATGGCTCACGAGGAAGTTTCAAATACAGAGACAGATAAATGTTTAGATAGATTTGATAAAATTAGAAATTCATCAGGCTCTACTAAGACAGCAGAGCTAAGATTAAACATGCAAAAAACAATGCAATCTAAGTGTGCAGTGTTTAGAACTGAAAAAACATTAAAAGAGGGAGTAGATCAAATTAGAAAACCTTATGAAGGCATGAAAGATATTTCAGTAAAAGATAAATCTCTTCTTTTCAACACAGACTTAGTTGAAACTTTAGAATTTGATAATCTAATTAGACAAGCTTTGACTACTATGGACTCAGCTTATAGCAGGAGAGAAAGTAGAGGAGCTCATGCTAGAGAAGATTATAGTAAGCGAGATGATAAAAACTTTATGAAACATACTTTGGCATGGCAAAGTGATAGAAAAGTAGAAATAAAATATAGAGATGTTCACTCGAGAACACTTACTAATGATGTACAATATTTTCCTCCAAAGGAGAGAGTTTATTAAGAATGGTTCAATTTAACTTACCACAAAATTCAAAAATAGAAGTTGGTAAGTATTACAAAGACGAAACAAATTCCAAAAATTTAAAAAAAGTAAATGTTTATAGATGGGATCCATCTAACACACAAAACCCTAGAATTGACACTTTTGAAGTGGATATGGACAGTTGTGGTCCAAAAGTTTTGGATATTTTATTTAAAATTAAAAACGAAATCGATCCGTCACTTACCTTTAGAAGGTCATGTGCTCACGGAGTTTGTGGATCTTGCGCTATGAATATCGATGGAGTTAACACTTTGGCATGTATAAAATCGCATACAGATATAAATGGCGACCTCAATATCTATCCGCTTCCACATTTAAAAGTAGTTAAAGATTTGATTGGAGATTTAACCACACTATATAAACAATATGAGTCAATAAAACCTTGGTTACAAACAGAGCAGACTGGAACAGAAAAAGAAGAACTTAAACAATCTCAAAAAGAAAGAGAAAAATTAGATGGATATTATGAGTGTATTTTGTGTGCATGTTGTTCTACTTCATGTCCAAGTTATTGGTGGAATGGTGAAAAATACTTAGGGCCTGCAGTTTTATTACAAGCATACCGATGGATTAATGATAGTAGAGACAAAGATAAAAAAGAAAGACTCAAAAAAGTAGCAGACGAATTAAAATTATATAGATGCCATACGATAATGAATTGTACTAATTCTTGTCCAAAAGGATTAAATCCAGCAAAAGCTATTGGATCTATAAAGAAAATGCTTGCAACAAGTTAAAAGCTTATTTATTCAATCATCATGAAAACTATTGAACACTTTGTTGGAGGTAAATCATTCAGCGGGGACTCAAAAAGAGTGGGTAAAGTATTTAATCCAGCCACAGGTGAGCAAACTTCAGAAGTAAAACTTGCATCTACAAAAGACGTAAACCATGCAGTCGAAAATGCTAAGAAAGCTTTTGAGTCTTGGGCAAATACACCTCCTCTTCAAAGAGCGAGAGTAATGTTCAAATTCAAAGAATTAATCGAAAAAAATTATGATGAGCTTACTAAAATTATAGTCGCTGAACACGGTAAAGTTTATGAGGATGCAAGAGGCTCGCTAACAAGAGGTTTAGAAGTGGTTGAATACGCTTGTGGTATTCCTCAAATGCTTAAAGGGGAATTTACAGAAAATGTTGGAAAAAATGTTGATAGTTGGTCAATAAGACAACCATTAGGAGTTTGTGCGGGAATTACACCTTTTAATTTTCCCGCAATGGTTCCAATGTGGATGTTTCCTATGGCGATTGCCTGTGGAAACACTTTCGTTTTAAAGCCATCTGAAAAAGATCCTTCATGCTCAATGAGATTAGCAGAATTATTGAATGATGCTGGTCTTCCAAACGGAGTTTTTAATGTTGTCAACGGAGATAAAGAATCTGTAGACTCATTAATAAATAATAAAGATGTAGTTGCAATGAGTTTTGTTGGCTCGACGCCAATTGCAAAATATATTTATGAAAATTGTGCAAAAAATGAAAAAAGAGTTCAAGCTCTTGGGGGTGCCAAAAATCATTGTGTTGTCATGCCAGATTGCGATTTAGATCAAGCTGTTAATGGATTAATGGGAGCGGCTTACGGATCAGCTGGAGAAAGGTGTATGGCTCAATCTGTTGCAGTCGCAGTCGGAAACATAGGAGATAAACTTGTAGACTCATTAGCTAAAAAGGTTGAAGCATTGAAAGTAGGTCCTGGTATGGATAAACAATCCGAAATGGGACCATTGGTAACTAAAGAACATTTAGCAAAGGTAAAAAATTATGTAGATATTGGTGAGAAAGAAGGAGCAAAGTTAATTGTAGATGGAAGAAAATTTAAACTGCAAGGTTATGAAGATGGTTATTATATCGGTGGGTGTTTATTTGATCACGTCAAAAAAGATATGAGGATTTATAAAGAAGAAATTTTTGGTCCTGTATTATCAGTTGTAAGAGCCAAAGATTTTGACGAGGCTCTACAATTAGTTAATGATCATGAATTTGGAAATGGTGTTAGTATATTTACTAGAGATGGAGACTCTGGAAGAACTTTTTCTAATAAAGCTATGATAGGTATGGTAGGTATTAACATACCAATTCCAGTACCAATGGCTTTTCATAGCTTTGGAGGATGGAAAAGATCTTTATTCGGAGACCAACATATGCATGGCCCTGAAGGAGTAAGATTTTATACAAAATTAAAAACAATCACGTCAAGGTGGCCATCAGGTCTTAGATCTGATCCAGAATTTGTGATGCCAACAATGAAATAAGAGAAAATAAGTGAGAAAAAAAATTACATTAATTGGAGCTGGACAAATTGGAGGAACATTAGCTCACCTGATAGCGCTAAAAGAATTGGCAGACGTTGTATTATTTGATGTTGCCGCAGGAATAGCTAAAGGGAAAGCTCTAGATATAGCTCAGTCATCGCCAGTAAACGAATTTAACATTAATATATCTGGTACAGATAATTACGATGATACTAAAAATTCTGATGTTATTATTATCACTGCAGGAGTTCCTAGAAAACCAGGAATGACCAGAGATGATCTACTTGGAATAAATTTAAAAATAATAAAACAAGTTGCAGAGGGTATTAAAAATACATCTCCGAATGCTTTTGTAATATGCATAACTAATCCATTAGATGTAATAGTCATGGCATTACAAAAATATTCAGGACTGCCAAAAAATAAAGTAGTAGGAATGGCAGGTATTTTAGACTCCTCGAGGTTCATATATTTCTTATCTCAAGAACTTAGGGTTCCCGTACAGAGTATAAAATCTTTTGTTTTAGGAGGGCATGGAGATAGCATGGTTGCAATGTTAGGCTCAACTGAAGTTGAAGGAAAAAAAATTAACGATTTAATAAACGAAGGAAAGATAAGTCAAAAAAACTGGATGAAATAGTTGATAGAACAAAGAAGGGTGGAGCTGAAATTGTAAAATACCTTGAAAAAGGTTCAGCTTTTTATGCACCTGCTGCCTCCGGCGTTGAGATGGCTGAGAGTTATTTAAAAGACTTAAAAAAACAACTGCCATGTGCGGTTTATCTTAATGGTGAATATGGAGCAAAAGATATTTATGCAGGAGTACCGGTAATAGTTGGAAAAAACGGTGTCGAAAAAGTAATTGAGATTGAATTAAGTGAAAACGAAAAAAAGGATTTTGATAATTCAATAAAAAGCGTTCAAGAATTATTTGAAGCAGCAAAAAAAATTGACCCCAATTTATAAAAACTAATTTAGCTAATGGTCATGCAAAATTTTTGGTTTACTTACCAAAATATATTAAAAAGAGAAATTTTAAGAAAAAATTATTTTTCTTTCTTTCGAAAAATTTTTGGAAGTTTATATAAGTTTATTATCAAATTTTTTCGCCAAATATTTTCAATCAATTACATTAATTTAGATAAAATTGACAAGGATGAACTCTTTAAGTCAAATTTAGATGATTTATTTATTAATTTTAATTGTGATAAGGGAACTTATTTTTATTACCAAAAAGAAAAAATATTATCGCATAATTACTCTATATATTACGAAAAATATCTTAAAGATTTAAAAGAAAAAAAAATTAATTTTCTAGAACTTGGATCTCATGAAGGTAAAAGTTTAGCAAGTTTTTATTTTTACTTCCCTAATGCAAAACTGATTGGAGCTAATATCAATCCTTTTCAAATGAGATATAGGTCAAAGAGAATTACTGAATTATTTGTTGATGTTTCCTCAAAAGAAATATTAAAATCTTTATCAGATTATTTGGGCGACGAATTAGATATTATCGTTGATGACGCGAGCCATAATTTAAGGGATATAATCATTGCTTTTTCAATATTTTTTAAAAATCTAAAAAAAGGTGGAATTTATATAATAGAAGACATAAATCAATTTGAAGTTTTTAAAGAATTAAATCCTTACATAAATGAAATTACACCACTAGAAATACTACAAAAGATTCAAAGAAAAGAAATTTTTAAGTCATCTTTTTTAGATGAAGAAACTAAAAAATTTTTAATTGAAAATATTTCCGATATTAAAATTGAAAAAGGTTCAATGATTATAAAAGAAAAAAATATTTCTGATATTGTCTTTATATTTAAAAAGTAATTATTTTTTTTCTATAATACATAGAACATTTTTTCCAAATTTATAATTTAAAAATCTATCAAAAAAAAATGTAAAGGGAGTAAAAAATTTATCCCAAATAAAAATCTTAGTCTTCGAGGGGTATATTTCATTTTTGTAAAATATTTTGTTTAGGTAATACAAAAAATATCCTAAACAATCTAGGTATTGGAGTTTAACTATTTTTGCATCTTTAAACTTTAATTTTTTAAAAAAGTTAACTTTATATCTTCTGAAGTGTCCAATCTCTTTATCAAACTTTGTATATAACTCATTATGTGCAGGCACTAGTATTATTAAATATCCTTTTTTATTTAATTTACTTAAGGAAATATTTATTTCTTTTTTATCATTTTTAATATGTTCTAAAACGTTCATATATAAAATTGAATTAAATTTTCCATTAAGTTTGGATGTTAGTTCTGCTTTAATTTTAATTTTCGAACCTTTAAATCTTTTTTTAAGCCTCTTAATATTTTGTTTATCAAGCTCTGTTAGTGTGATATTTTTTAAATTATTTTTGTAATTTTCGGTAAAACTTCCAATTCCTGCACCTACCTCTAATAAATCATTCTTGATATATTTTTTTACTAAAAAATATATGTATTTTCGCCATAAAACAGCTTTATCAAAAATTTCTAATTCTTTACCTGGATAATCCATTATTTTAATCTAAAGATATACATAAATTATCAATTTTATAATATGAAAAAAATTTTATTTTTATCTATATTTTTTTTAATATCTGTATTCATTGGCTATGAGAATCCTAAATTAGTTGAGAAGCCCAAAAATTATATTAAATTTCATTTAAAAAATATGAATTTAATCGACAATTTTGCCGTTGATAAAATCGAGATTAAAGAAACTGAAAAAGAAAAATATAAAATTGAAGAAAAGAATCAATTAACCGTAGAGGGTAATTCATACGATTTAATACTAAATAAGCAAATAAATTTTGACGGAAGGACAGCAGGTTTTTTTATTGATAATCTTGATAATAAAAAATTTGAATTCGATATTTTTCTACAAAATGGATTAAACATAAATAATAATTTTACGAAAGAAATCTTTCTTCCAAAAGATATTTCATTTGATCAGAATGGTGGATTAAAATCAATATTTGAAGTAAATGAAAAAAAATTTGCCATTACATCAAACAAGAATATTAACTGTGCTTATGCAGTAATTTATGAGATTGAAACTAAAATGAATCTTTTGAAAACAAAGTGCTTACCAGATATTAAAAATGTCGATTTTAATGGTTTAGGAGGAGCTGTCATTGAGAAAGATAATTATATTTATTTATCAATTGGGGCACCTGAGTGGGATTCAAAGCAAATTAGCTCTTTAGCTCAGGATGAAGAGTACTTTTATGGAAAAATAATTAGAATTAAAAAAGATTATTTTATAAATAACTCAGAGGGAGAAGCTGTAATTGATATTTTTACGTATGGTCACAAAAATCCCCAAGGTCTTACTTACAGTGATAAACACTTTTTCTCTATAGAGCATGGACCACAGGGAGGAGATGAAATTAATTTAATTATAAAAGGGAAAAATTATGGTTGGCCAGAGGTATCTTATGGAACAGAATACAATAATGGAAAAGGTTACAAAAAATTCGACAAAAAATTTGAAAAACCTATGTTTACTTTTTTACCTTCGATTGCACCATCTTCTATGAGCAAATGCCCAGGAAACTTAAAAAAATATTATTCGAATGATATATGTTTAATGTTTTTAACTTTAAGAGAGATGTCTCTATATGTGTTGTTAATAGATGAGTCCAAATTAAACGTTATTTCGTATGAAAAATTTGAAATTGGAGAAAGAATGAGACATTTTGGTAAAAAAGAAAATAAACTTTATGAAAAAAATAATGTTTTTTTCGTTTCAGCTGATGGTGCTGGTATTTTTAGTGCAACATTTGATAATTTTAGATGATATTAAAGATTAAATTTTTTTCTCTAATCTTTTTACTTTCACTAGTCGCAGTATTAACAAATTATTACTACGGTTCTTTAGGTGTTTTACCTATAGACACATTCGCTCATTTTGACACCGGTTATAGAATTACAAAAGGTGAAATACCATTTGTTGATTATTGGACTATAAGCGGACCTTTTATAGATTTTTTACAAGCTTTTTACTTTTCAATATTTGGCGTGAGTTGGAAAAGTTATATGCTTAATAGCTCTATTTTAAATTTAATATTGACACTAGTAAGCTTTTTATTTTTTAAAAAGATCGGAATAAATTCTGGATATTCCTTTTTCTATTCAATCTGCGTAGCAATTTTAGCCAACCCTTCAATGGGAACACCTTTTCCAGATCATTACTCAACTTTTTTTTCACTTTTTGCAATTATATCTTTTATATACGGTCTAGAAACTAAAAATAAAGTTTATTGGTTTCTGATCCCAATTTTATTTTTTATTGCTTTTTTTAGTAAGCAAACTCCAGCAGCATATATTATTTTAGCATTTTTATTCAACATTCTAGTTTATTTGTATTTAAGAAAAGATTTATATTTTTTACCCTCAATTATTTTTGGATCTTTTATTTCTATAATTTCATTAGGTTTATTTTTTTGGCTATTCCATATAGATATAAGTCAATTCTTAAACCAATATTTTTTCTATCCCAGAACAATAGGTGCAGATAGAATAAATGAGTGGGAATTAAGTTTTAATAAAGCTATTTCAACTCTCAAATTTTTACATATAATTCTTTTACCATTAATATTTATTTTTTTTAAAAATTTATTCTTTAAAAAAAATTATACAAGAGAAAATAATTTTTTTATAAATTTAAATATTATTTTATTTACAATCTTACTTGTAATTCATCAGTGGTTAACACTTAATTTTATTTTCATTTTCTTTTTAATACCTTTTTTATGCGCAATTATTCACAGTAATATAAAAAAAATTAAGATTGCAAAGTGGTTAAATATTTTTTTAATTGCATTTTGTCTATTTGTAACGGGTAAATACCATTTTAGATTTAATGAAGAGAGAAAGATGTTGGATCTTGAAAATATTAACTTATCAAATTATTTTAAAACTGAAAAAATAGATCCTAAACTACAAGGATTAAAATGGGTTTCGAGAAAGTATTCTTCTAATCAACAAGCTGAAATAAACAAGTTATTAATTTTCAAAAAAATTTTAAAAAATGAAAATAAAAAGATAATGTTCATTTCAAATTATCAATTCTTTTCATCAATTTTGAATAAACCTTTGCATTCACCAAATAGGTGGTACGGTACATCAGTAGCACATCCTTCTGAATTAAATCAATTTTATGAAGAATATTTACTTTTTAATTATGATGTAATTATAAAAAATAAGATTGGAGTTATTTATATTGATTTAAGCTTAGGAAAATACCAATTAGATTTATTTAATAAAATATTTAAAAAATTGCCAGTTGGCTGTGTTAAATTTAATAAAATAGAAGAAGTATTGTATAAGTTCGACCTTTCATCCTGTTATAACTAAGATTGTAAAATTAAATAAAAGTTAATATAAGTACTTCAAAATGAATATTCATGAGCATCAAGCTAAAGCAATATTAAAAGAATTCGGGGCTCCAGTTTCAAATGGTGTTGTCGTTTTATCAATTGATAAAATTAATGAAGAAATAAAAAAATTAAATAGCAAAGAATATGTTCTAAAAGCTCAAATTCATGCAGGTGGGAGAGGAAAAGCTGGCGGGGTAAAACTTGTAAAAAATTTAGATGAACTAAATTTGGAAGCAAAGGAAATGATGGGAAAAATTTTGATTACTCATCAAACTGGGCCAGAAGGAAAAGAAGTTAAAAGGCTTTATATCGAGGAAGCTTCAAGCATCGAAAAAGAGTTTTATTTATCATGTTTAATAGATCGTGAAACTTCAAAGATAGCATTTATTAGTAGTACCGAAGGAGGCATGGATATCGAAAAAGTAGCTTTAGAAAATCCAGATAAAATTATTACAAATAAAATAGATTTTAAAAAAAATGGACCGACTGAAGATGAAATTGAAAAAATCTTAAAAATATTTTGCTTAGACGCCAATCAAAAAAATACTGGAATAAAACTAATTAAATCTCTTTATAAAATAATATTGGAGAAAGACGCAAGTTTGATTGAAATTAACCCATTAATAATTACAAAAGAAAAAAAGCTTTTATGTTTAGACGCAAAAATGAATTTTGACGATAATGCAATTTTTAGAAGACCTGAAATATTAAAACTTAGAGATTTAAACGAAGAGGATCCTTCTGAAATCGAAGCCAGTAAGCATGATCTAGCTTACATAAAACTTAATGGCACGATAGGTTGCATGGTTAATGGCGCAGGTTTGGCTATGGCGACAATGGATATAATCAAATTATATGGAAAAGAGCCTGCAAACTTTCTTGACGTAGGCGGAGGAGCATCAAAAGAAAAAGTTGCGGCAGCATTTAAACTCATTCTATCAGATACAAATGTAAAAGGCATACTTATTAATATTTTCGGGGGAATAATGAGATGTGATGTTCTTGCCCAAGGAGTTGTAGATGCAGCTAAAGAAACTAATTTATCAGTACCTCTAGTCGTGAGATTGGCAGGAACAAATTTTATTGAAGGAAAAAAAATATTAGATGAATCAAATTTAAAAATTTTATCTGCATCTGATTTGAATGACGCAGCAAAAAAAATTGTTGAAGCTATAAAATAATGTCAATTTTAGTGAATAAAAATACAAAAGTAATTTGTCAAGGCTTTACTGGCACGCACGGGACATTTCATTCAGAACAAGCTTTAAAATATGGAACAAAGTTGGTTGGTGGAGTTACACCAAAAAAAGGTGGTCAAGTGCATTTAAATTCACCAGTCTTTAACTCTGTTATTGAAGCTAAAGAAAAAACCTTTGCTGATGCGACGATGATTTATGTACCACCTAAATTTGCAGGAGCAGCCATCATTGAAGCTATCGAGGCAAAGATTAAACTAATAGTTTGCATTACCGAGGGAATACCAGTTTTAGATATGCTTAAAGTTAAACAAGTTTTAAATAAAAGTAGTTCAAGACTTATTGGTCCAAATTGCCCTGGAATAATAACTCCTGATGAATGTAAAATTGGTATTATGCCAGGAAACATTCATAAAAAAGGAACAGTTGGAATTGTTTCTAGATCAGGCACATTAACTTATGAAGCAGTTGCACAAACTTCAGAAAATGGAATGGGCCAATCAACTTGCATAGGAATAGGCGGAGATCCAATTAATGGCACAAATTTTATTGATTGTTTGGAAATGTTTCTAAAAGATGATGAAACTAAATCAATTGTAATGATAGGTGAGATAGGAGGTTCGGCAGAAGAGGAAGCAGCTGAATTCCTTAAGAGAGAAAAAGTCAAAAAACCGATGGTTGGATTTATTGCAGGTTTAACAGCTCCACCAGGAAGAAGAATGGGTCACGCTGGAGCTATAATTTCCGGCGGAAAAGGAGGGGCTGAGGATAAAATTGAAATTATGCAATCTGCAGGCATAACTATTTCCAAATCACCCGCTGATATAGGCAAAACACTATATCAAAAACTTAATGGTTGATTTTTACAAATTCATGTTAAAATAAATTTTTAATGTCATCTTCTAAAAACAATACTACTTATAAAAAAACATCCTTTTTAGCAGGAAATAATTCCGAATTCATAAAAGAATTTTATGCTGATTATTTATCTGATCCCAATTCTCTTCCTGAGAGTTGGAGAAAGTTTTTTGATGGTTTGAGTGACAGCGAAAAACTAATTTACGAAGATTTAAAAGGACCTAGCTGGTCGCCAGAAAAAAAAATAATTAAGATAAAATCTCAATCTAATAACAATGTTAATTTAGAAAAAATTTCCTCAGATTTAGATTCAAAATCAGTCAAACAAGCCTCTAAAGACTCTGTTCGTGCAATCATGTTGGTTAGAGCATACAGAATAAGAGGACATCTTATTGCTAATCTAGACCCATTGTCGATTCAAAAAAAAGAAGAGCATCCTGAATTGAAACCAGAAAGCTATGGGTTTACAAAAAATGACTACAATAGAAAGATTTTTTTAGATGGAGTTCTTGGTCTTCAATATGCAGACCTAAATCAAATCCTAAAAATTCTTAAAAAAACTTATTGTTCAAACATTGGATATGAATTTATGCACATGGGTGACCCAGAGGAAAAATCATGGATCAGGGATAGGATTGAAGGTCCTGAAAAAAATATTACTTTCACAATAAATGGTAAAAAAGCAATTTTGAATAAGATGGTACAAGCAGAAGGATTTGAAAAATACCTACATGTAAAATTTGTCGGAACAAAAAGATTTGGTTTAGATGGAGGAGAGTCTTTAATTCCTGCCTTAGAACAAAT
>MDTD01165391.1_pt1 | contig 11473 bp, 12 predicted proteins | sample 811221 | NCBI WGS metagenome assembly MDTD01 (sample SAMN05326646, study PRJNA326480) | marine metagenome | isolation source: seawater | place: Pacific Ocean: South West | collected 2011
AACGAGTTATCTGAAAAGCAATTAGAGTACGCTGCCAATGATGTTATCTTTCTCCATAAAATTAAATCTGAGTTAGAAAAAATGTTAGTAAGAGAAAAAAGAATAGATGTTTTTAAAAAATGTTTAGCTTTTTTAGATACTAGAGTGGAGCTTGATCAAAAAGGATTTAAAGAGGATATTTTCGAACACTGATGAAAAAAAATAATTATATATCATTAGCCAAAAAAGCTTCGAGTATTCAAATAAATGAGTTAAAGAAAATAAAAAAAGTTTTTAATAAGTCTTTTGTTAAAGCAGTTGACTTAATTTTAAATTGTAAAGGTAAAATAATTTTTGCAGGAGTAGGTAAATCAGGTTTAATTGCAAAAAAGATTTCAGCTACTTTCTCAAGTGTTGGAATTCCAAGCTTCTTTTGTGATCCAGCACAAGCACTTCATGGTGATATGGGTCAGATAGAAAAAAAAGATGTTTTGATAATTTTTTCGTATTCAGGAAATACTTTAGAACTTAACAATATGTTAAAATATGCAAATAGATATAGAATTAAAATAATAGGAGTTGCCTCTAAACCAGACAGCGTTCTTTTAAAAGCAAGCGATATAAAATTAGTTCTGCCTAAAGTTAGGGAGTCAGACGTTACAGGAATGGTTCCTACATCAAGCACCACGATAACACTTCTTTTAGGAGACTGTTTAGCTACAACTGTAATGCATCAAAGAAATTTTTCTAAAGAAAAATTCAAAATTTTTCACCCTGGAGGGAATATTGGAAACTCTTTACTTTTGGCTAAAGATATAATGATCGAAGGAAAGAGAATGCCGGTTGTGAGTTATAAGAGAAATTTTAAAGAAGCTTTAAAGGTTATGAATCAAAAAAAACTTGGAATAATTGTGATCTTAAAAAAAAAATTTATAAAAGGGATTGTTACTGATGGAGATTTAAGAAGAGAGTTAAAAAATTTTTCGAAAAATAAAGATTTAAATAGTTTTATGTCAAAAAACCCATTAGTGGTTAATGAGAATATGCCTGCCTCAAAGGCTCTAGCAATAATGAATGAAAAAAAAATTACAAGTTTATTAGTAGTTTCTGATAGAGACTTTAAGAAATCAAATAAAATTCTCAAAGGTATAATTCATATTCATTTTCTTTTACAAAAGGGTATCTGATGGTTGAAAGAAAGAAAAAATTACGAATAATTCAAATTAGTTTACTTTTAGTCGGGCTATTAATTATTTTTTTTACTTATATTAAAAATGATAATACTTCAGATGTTGCAATTATTACATCTGAAGCTCAACAAAAGATAAAGCAACAAATGAAGAATAAAACTGAAGGAGATATATTTTACAATATTGAATACTCTGGTTTAGATTTAACAGGAAACAGATATATTCTTAGATCTGAGGAGGCAACTACAGATAAATCTGACCAGGATATTGTTAAAATGAAATTTGTAACCGCTAAGTTTTACTTCAAGGACGGAACTATATTAAATGTGGCTTCTGAAACAGGGGTGTATAACAATAAAACTCTAGACATGTTTTTTCATGGAAATGTAAAAGCTGACTATATAGATAGCAAGCTATCAGCTGATAAAGCAGAATACTCTAATTCTGAAAGTTTTTTAGTTATTACAAATAATGTTATAATAAAAGACTCAAGAGGGACAATGGTTGCCGATAAACTTTTTTTTGATATAAAAAAACAAACATTGAAAATTGCGGCTTTTAAAGACAACAAAATTAATGCTAATATAAATTTAAAATGAAAAAAGGTTTTAGAATTTTAAAATTTAAAAAAGACAAGCCGATTTTTGAGGTAAAAGATATTAGCAAGTCTTATGATGGAAGGCCAATATTGAAAAAACTTTCTCTTAAAGTTTTTCCAGGTGAGTGTGTGGGAATATTAGGGCCTAACGGGTGCGGGAAAACTACCTTATTCTCTTTATGTATTGGTGAACAAAATATAGATGGCGGTAAAATATTTTTAAACGGCAAACCTATAGAACAAATTCCTATACACTTAAGATCAAAAGAGGGATTGGGATACCTTCCTCAACAGAGAAGTGTTTTTGATATGTCTGTATATGATAACATTTTAGGTATCGCTCAAATTTCAATACAAGGCAGTGAAAATCAAAAAGCAATTACAGAAAAACTTTTAGATGAATTTAATTTACAACATTTAAGATCATTAAATGCATCTGTTTTATCTGGTGGTGAAATAAGAAGACTTATGATGGCCAGAGTAATGATTAATAAACCAAAAATTGTTTTACTAGATGAGCCTCTTGCTGCTTTAGACCCAATAGTAATTCAAGACATCCAAAAATATATTATGAGAATACAATCAACTGGCACTTCAATTTTAATAACAGATCATAATGTGAAGAACTTATTTGATATTACTGATAGAAGCTACGTTCTAGGCGAACAAACGGTTATTGCTGAAGGAACTTCCAGAGAATTATTAAAATCTACTAAAGCTATTGAACATTATTTTGGTTCCCAGTTCGATTGAATTTAATGTCATCTAAAAGCTTTAACCTTAGAATTAACAAAAAGATTTCTCCATTCAGAAAAAATATTAAAGTTGACTCTGATAAATCTATTTCAATTAGAAGCTTTATTATAAGTGCGATAAGCCAAAATATTTCCTATATCGAAAATGTCTTAGAGTCTGATGATGTTTTCTCAACGATAAAATGTCTCCAAAAATTGGGTGTTAAAATATTGAAGAAAAGTAGTGGAAAATATTTAGTTTATGGAAAAGGGCTAGGTTCATTACATGCAAAAAAAAATGTAGAACTTAATTTTGGTAACTCCGGAACATTAGCTAGGCTTATAATTGGAGTTTTATCTTCTACTCCAAATATAGAAATAAGAGTGAAAGGTGATCATTCTTTAAATAAGAGAAATATGAAAAAACTCATTTTTTTAATGTCTAAATTCGGAGCTACTTTTTTACCAAAAAATAAATACAATTTTCCTCTCAAATTTGTATCTAGCGATATGCCAGTTGGAATAAATTATAAAGCAGATGTATCTGCTCAACTCAAAAGTGCTGTAATTTTTGCAGGTCTAAATGCTTATGGAAATACAAAAATATTTGATACTAAAAAAAGTAGAGACCACACAGAGAATATGCTTAAAAATAATAAAAATGCTATCAAAGTAAAAAAAGGAATTACAAATTTTATTGAAGTCTTTGGTAAAAAAGATCTTAAGCAACTAAATATAAAAGTTCCTGGAGATCCCTCGTCCGCTGCATTTTTTACAGCACTTACACTATTAAATAATAATTCATCACTAAAAATAAAAAATGTTTGTTTAAATAAAACTAGGATAGGTTTTTATAATTTATTAAAAAAAAAAGGTGCGAAGATAAAATTTACAAATTTACGCATAGAAAATAATGAAACAAGAGGAGATATTTTTGTGCAAAGTAGTATTTTAAAACCTATTAAGGCATCTAAAAAATATTATGTTAATTCCACAGATGAATATCCAATCTTATTTATTGTAGCTGCGTTAACAAGAGGAATTTCAAGATTTCAGGGTATTGGAGACTTAGCTAATAAGGAAAGTAATAGAATTAAGGAAATGCAAAAAATACTTAAACAGATAGGAATAAAAAGCGTTTCTACAAAAAACGATTTAAAAATTTACGGAAAAGGTAAATCTGAGACTCATAAAAGAAAAATTAGAGTTAAAAGATTAGGGGATCATAGAGTTTGCATGTCCTCGTTTATTTTGGCATTGTTAACAGGTGCTACAACAGAAATTAAAAATTTTGAAACAGTAAATACTTCTTCTCCATCTTTTTTAAAAATAATGAAGCAATTGGGGGCACATTTTGAAAAACAAAAATAAATATTTACAAATTTCTTGTGATGGAGGGGCCGCAACAGGTAAATCTACCGGTGCTAGGATGATAGCAAAAAAATATAATTTAAAATTTTTATCTTCAGGTTTGCTTTACAGATACGCTAGCTATCTTATTCTTAAATATAAACCAAAAAATAAAATTACTTTTATTAGAAAAAAATTTAACAAACTTGATTACAAACATTTAACTAAAATTAATTTACATCGACCTGAAATATCTGAATACAGTGCTAAAATTGCTAAAATCAATAAACTAAGACAAATTTTAAAAAAATATCAAATTAGTTTTTCAAAAAAATATAAAAATTGTTGTATTGAGGGAAGAGATATTTCAACAAAAATTTTGCCAAATTCCGATATCAAGTTTTTTTTTAGGTGTAATTTAAATATTGCCGCAAAAAGGAGATATAGTGAGCTAAAAAAGTTAAATTCTAGTATAAAACTAAAAGACGTAAAAAAAGCCCTAAGAATAAGAAATTTTTCTGATATCAATAGAAAAAACTCCCCTTTACTTAAACATAGAGATTCGATAGAAATCGACACCGGAAAAATGAGCAAACAAGCTATGTTAACTAAAATGATTAAAAATGTGGAAAGAATAAAAAATAAAAAATGGCTAGAGAACAAGAATTAAAAAATAGCACTTCCTTACAAAAAGAATTCCAAAATCTTCTAGAAAAGGACTTTAAAGATAGAAAACTTAAAGAAAATGAAATAATTAAAGCCACGGTTACAGAAATAACAAAAAATTTTATTGTTGTTGATTGTAAGGCTAAGATGGAGGGCATGATACCCATAGAAGAATTTAAAAACGATGACGAATTAACAAAATTAAAGGTGGGTTCTCAAATAGACGTTTATCTAGAAAGAATAGAAAGCTTTAAAGGTGAAATTATTATTTCAAGAGATAAAGCAAGAAAAATGAAAGCCTGGAAAAAAATGGAAAAGGTTTTTGAAACTCAAGAAGAAATGACAGGTTATATTACTGGCAAAATTAAAGGCGGATTTATTGCTACTGTTGAAGGATTGCCATGCTTTATGCCCTCGTCTCAAATTGATGTAAGACCATTAAAAAAAGTTGACCACTTAATGAATACTCCTGTCAAAGTTATTGCCACAAGAATTGATAAAAATAGAGGGAATGTTTGTGTGTCGAGACGTGCGGTTTTAGAGAAAAGTAAAAATGCCGAAATTACTGAAGCTTTAAAAAATATTAAAGTTGATGACATAGTTGATAATGCAATTGTAAAAGCAACAACTGATTGGGGAATATTTTTGGATATCAATGGTATTGATGCATTACTTCATGTGTCTGACTTGAGTCATGGCAGAGTAAAAAAACCTTCTGACCTAGTGTCCATAGGACAAAAAATAAAGGTAAAAATTACAAAAATAGATGAGAAAACTAATCGTGTTTCAGCTTCTGTAAAAGCTCTAACAGAAGATCCGTATGAGAATATTGAAAAGAAATATAAAATTGGTGAAATGTACGAAGGCGTAGTGACAAAAATAATGGATTACGGCTGCTTCGTGAAAATTGAGGATGGAATTGAAGGATTAATACATAACTCAGAATTGGATTGGACAAACAGAAATATAAAACCTAGTAAGGTTTTATCAGTGTCACAAAACATTAAATTCAAAATAGTAAACATTGATAAAGACACTAAAAGAATTTCACTTTCTTACAAGGCAACATTGGAAAATCCTTGGAGTAAAATTCAGGACAAAGTAGGCCAAGAAGTGAAAATAAAAGTAAATAATGTTACTGATAAAGCTATATTTGGTGAGCTTGTTGATTATGGTTTATCAGGAATGCTTCACTATAAAGAAATTTCTTACAATGAAAACATAGATGATCTTAAAAAATTCAAAAAAAATGACACTATTAATGTTAAAATTTTAGAAATTAAAGATGATAAGATTAGATTTTCTAAAAGGGCTTTAGATAAAGATCCTCTTGATTTTTTCAAAGATAATAAGAAAAAAGTTGGAGATATTGTTACAACTAGAATACATGAAGTTTTAAAAACAGGTGTGAAAGTAGCTATAGATAAAGATAAAAAATTAATTGTAACAATTAGAAAAGCAGATTTAGCTAAAGAATCGGCAGATCAAAGACCGGAAGTTTTTTCGCCTGGAAATGCGTTAGACGCTAAAATTATAGAGCTAGATATAAAACTAAGAAGAATAAAATTAAGTGTAAAAGCAGCACAAATAGATGAGGAAAAATCTTTAATAGCAAAATTTGGTGAAGGTGCAACTAAGTCTGGTGCGACGCTTAAAGGTATTTTTGAAAAAGCTATTGGAAAAAAATCGAAAAAAGAAAAGTAATTGTCTAGACCACAACTAATTAAGAAACTAATAAAAAAAAACCCAGCCTTAACACACAAAGACTCAGAGGAAATATTAGATATATTTTGTACAAGTATTAGACAAGCACTTTTAAATAAGAAAAATATAGAGATAAGAGGATTTGGATCTTTTTTTATTGGAAAAATCAAAGAAAAATATTCTGCCCGAAATCCAAAGACTGGTGAATTAATTTATGTTCCGGAAAAAAATAGAGTAAGATTTAAAGCTAGTAAAAAACTTAAAGACTTAATTAATAAATGAAACCTAAAATTTTTATTGCTTGCGACACCACAAATCTTAAAAAAATTAAAGAAATAATTAAATACTCTCAGACACCGAAAATTAATTTTGGATATAAATTTGGGTTAGAATTTTTAAATTCTCGGCACGGTAGAAAATTTCTTGCCTCTTTGAAGAATAAAATAACATTTGGAGATTATAAGTTGGCAGATATACCAAACACATGTGTGTCTGCTATAAGATCTGTAAAAGATTTAAAGCTAAATTATATTACAATTCATATAAGTTCAGGTCTCAAAGCTATTAAGGCTGCTAAAAAAGTTTCTGGTTCGACAAAACTAATTGGAGTTACCATACTTACGTCCCTTGACAACAAATCTTTAAGAGAAATTGGTTTTGATAAAAATATTGATAAATTAGTTCTTCATCAAGCCAAGTTAGCTGCTAAAGCAAATTTAGATGCGATTGTTTGTAGTCCTCTTGAAATAAAGATAGTAAAGAAAGTATTTAAAAAAGAGATAATTACTCCTGGAATTAGACTCCAAGGTGACAAAAAGGGGGATCAAAAAAGAGTCATGACACCAAAACAGGCCATTCAAAATGGGGCGACAGCACTAGTAATGGGTCGAAGTATTACCAATGGAAGTATAAAAAATAATATTAAAAAAATTATTAAAGAATTTAAATAATATGAAAGTTAAAATTTGCGGCTTGCAACCAGCCAGAGATGTAGATCTTTGTATAAATTTAGGTGTAGATTTTTTAGGTTTTGTTTTTTATGCGAAATCTCCAAGAAATGTAAATCTTAATGAAATAGAGAAATTAAATAACTTTAATAAACAAGGTTCACGTTTTGTAGCAGTAACAGTGAATCCCAACGATGAATTTATAAAAAATGTTGTATTAGGCAATTTTGATTATATTCAACTGCATGGATCAGAAAATAGAGAAAGAGTAGAAAAAATTAAATCGATGGGTATCAAAATTATTAAAGCTATCAAAATATATAAAGAGAAAGATATAGATGATTATAAGAATTACGATAATGCAGATATTATACTATTTGATACCCCGGGTATGGAAAAATCTATCAAATTTCCTAATGAATTAATTTCAAAATTGCCCCATGGTGAAAGGTATGCTCTTGCAGGTTCAATATCTCAAAATAATATTGAAAATATTAAGAAATTAGGAGTTAGCTTTTGTGATTTGTCGAGTAGCTTGGAAAGAGATACTGAAATAGGATACAAAGACCATCTAAAAATTAAAAATTTTATTTATAAAGTAAATGGGCTATAAAATTAAAAAAGGTATACCTCTTATTGATCAACATGATAAAAACTTTATGTATGGTGGTAAATTTGGTGGAAATTTCATACCTGAAACCTTGAAGAAGCCAATTGATGATTTAACAAAACTTTTTTCAAAATTAAGAAAAGATAAAAATTTCCTCAAAGAAAGGGATTTTTATTTTAAAAATTATGTTGGAGCGCCTACACCATTTATAAAACTGGAAAACTTAACTGACTACCTTGGAGGAGCTCAAATATATGCAAAGGTTGTGTCGGAGGCTAATGGAGGGGCTCACAAAATTTATAATGCAACTGTTCATTGTTTAATTGCAAAAAAAGCAGGTAAAAAGTTCATAGTCGGTGATACAGGGGCTGGATATGCAGGAAAAATGCTCTCAATGGCTGCAAAAAAATTTGGACTTAAATGTAAGATTTTCATGGGAGCGAAAGATATCAAAAGACAAAAACCAAACGTTGAAGCAATAAAAAAAAATGGGGCTTCAATTGTTCCTGTCACGTCAGGAAGTCAAACATTAGTTGATGCTGTTAGTGAATGTATGCGCTACTGGGTTGCTCATAATGATACAACAAATTTATGTGTCGGTTCTACTGTTGGGCCTAATATTTTTATAAAGATTTGTGCATGGAGCACTGCGCAGATTTCAAGAGAACTTATCGAACAAATAAGAGAGGAGTTTGGTAGAATTCCTAAAAAGATGAAATTATTAAATTGTGTAGGTGGAGGAAGCTCAGCGATGGGTTTTTGGAATGAATTTATGGATACTGATGCAGAGTTTATCGGTGTAGAAGCTGGTGGTCCTAAAAATAGTAAGCTGCATGCAGCTCCATTAACCAATGGTTCAAAAATTGGAATTCTTCATGGAGCGGCGCAATATGTTATCCAGGACAAAGAAGGTCAAATTGGATCAACAGAGTCTATATCAGCAGGATTAGATTACCCTGGAATTTCACCATTACACTGCTTTCTTAAAGACACAAAAAGGGCAAAATATACATCAGCAAGTGATGAGGATGCTCTTAAGGCTTATAAATTAGTTTCAAAGCTAGAGAATATTTCTCCTTCTCTTGAACCTTCACACGCATTTGCTGAAGCGATTAAAATCGCACCAAAATTAAAGTCCTCTGATATTATTATTGTAAACTCTTGTGGTGATAGTTTAAAAGATAAAGATATTATAAAACAAAAATTAGGTTCGTACATCAGATGAAATCTAAAATTGAATTAACATTTAAAAAATGTAGAAAAGAAAATAGGCCAGCATTACTAACATATACAGTAGCAGGTGATAATACTAAGCTTAATTCTCTTAAAATATTAAATAGAATTTCAAAACATGCAGATATAATTGAGCTCGGATTTCCTCATAACACCCCAATAGCAGATGGAGGTCAGATACAAGGCAGTTCATATAGAGCTTTAGAAAATGGATTAAAATTAAAAGATGTATTTCAAATAGTTAGAAAATTTAAGCAGCACAATCAACAAAAACCCTTAATTCTTATGGGTTATTATAATCTTATTTATCAAGCTGGAGAGGAAAATTTTTTGAAAAGTTGTAAAGCTTCTGGTGTCGATGGTTGTATTATTGTTGATCTTCCTTATCCAGAAAATAAAAAATTTGCTGAAAAGTGTAAAAAAAAATCAATAAGTTTTATTCAACTTATTTCTCCAACAACTCCGGTAAAGAGAATGAAAAAAATTATTAAAGATTCGCATGATATGATTTACTACATTTCGATGCTCTCTACTACAGGTGGTAAATTAAAAGTCTCACCAAAAAATATATTAAAAAATTACTCAAAGATTAAAAGAATCAATCCCAAAAAAAATCTCGTAATAGGCTTTGGTATCACAGACAAAACAATTTCAGCACTGAAATCAGCTAATGGGCTAGTTGTTGGCAGCATGTTGTGTAAAACTATAAATAAATCGCTCAAAATGAGACAAAATCCTGTCACAAATATAGGTAAAGTTGTGTACAATCTCAAAAATAAAATTTTATGAATTGGATAACAAAATTTATTAAACCTAAAATAAAATCTCTTTTTGAAAAGAGATCTTCTAAAGTAGATGCAAACCTATGGACTACATGTAGTTGTAAGAATTTAATCTATTCAGATGATATGAATTCAAATAAAAAAGTTTGCCCTAAATGCGGTGAGCATCATAAGCTAACTTGCAAAGAAAGATTTGAAACTTTTTTTGATAACAAAGAATTTGAAATAATTGAAACACCTCTACCAAAAGATGATCCATTAAATTTCGTTGATAAAAAGAAATATACTGATCGGTTACAGGCTGCTCGAAAACTTACTGGCCAGGATGATGCGGTATTAATATCAAAGGGAAAAGTTCAAAATATTGAAGTTATTGTTGGAGCTCAGGATTTTAGATTTATCGGCGGATCATTTGGAGCTGCCTCCGGGGAAGCTTTTATAGCTGGGGCTCAACAAGCGATTGAAAATAATTTTCCTTACATTTTTTTTAGTTGTTCAGGCGGGCAACGAATGCATGAAAGTTCTATAGCATTAATGCAAATGTCTAGAACCGCCTTAGCTGTAAACGAATTAAAGAAAAAAAATATACCTTTCGTAGTCGTTTTAACCAATCCAACAACAGGTGGTGTTACTGCTTCTTGGGCAATGCTTGGGGATATATTAATCAGTGAGCCTAAGAGTGTAATTGGCTTTGCAGGAAGAAGAGTTATTCAAGATACAGTAAGAGAAACTCTTCCTGATGATTTTCAAACTGCCGAGTATGTAAAAGATCATGGAGGAATAGATCTAATTGTTGAAAGACAATATTTAACCTCGACCATTGGAACACTATTAAATGTTCTATTGAAAAAGGCAGAAGCTCAGGCTAAACAAGAGTCTAATGTCACAGTCGATCAATCTTTACAATCAGCTAGCTAATCACAAGCTTTTTAATAAATCAGTTAATTTTGGTCTTACAAGGATTAAACTAGCGCTTAAGTTATTAGAAAACCCAGAAAGAAAGCTGAAAAATATAATTTCAGTAATTGGTGAGTCAGGAAAATTTACTACATTATTTTCATTAAAATCATTTATTGAAGCAAATAATCAAAAAGTTACAGCCCATATTTCCCCATCGCTTAGAGATATAAGAGAAAGATTTTACATGGGCGATCGATATCTTACTCATAAAGAAATTAAAAAAACAATAAAACAGATAGAAAAATTAAAAATTCCTTTGACAGTTTTTGAGTGTCTTACATTAGTTTATATTTTAAATGCCTCAAAAAGAAATGTTGACTATAATATCCAAGAAACTGGGGCCCTTTGGAGATTAGACTCTAATAACATCAACGATTTTCCAAGACTTCAGATTTGTACAAATATCAACAAACAACATTTAAATTTTTTGAAAAGAAAGACTTTGAATGAAGTTATTAAAGAAGATGTTGGATCTTTAAGTAATTTTACAAATATTTATATAGGCAAACAATCATCAAGTGTTTTAAAAAAAATAAAGAAACATTTAAAAAATAATATGAGTAAAATCATATATCCAAATACTTGGAAGCTTATTAAAAAGAATAAAAAGTATTACTATCAAGACAGAAAATTTAAAATAAAACTTAATACCAAAAATATTTATTCTAAAGGAATGTTTGAAAATGTTTGCCTGGCTATAAAAGTAGCTCTTGATCTCAA
>MDTD01191454.1_pt1 | contig 11473 bp, 10 predicted proteins | sample 811221 | NCBI WGS metagenome assembly MDTD01 (sample SAMN05326646, study PRJNA326480) | marine metagenome | isolation source: seawater | place: Pacific Ocean: South West | collected 2011
TAAAATTTATTCTAACTCTTGCGTAAATAAAAAAATTTGTTTCAATAGGAAAAATAAAAAAATTATGAGTAAAAAAAGAAAAAAAGTAAGAAAAAGCAAAGAAGTAAATGGGTTAAAAAAGATAGCAAAAATTACTACTCTATCAATCAAATCAGCTTATGAGGGCTATAAGAAAAATCAAAAAGTAAAAAAGAGAGAAATTGCAAGATTAGAAAAAATAGCTCAAAAAAAAGAGCTAAGAATACGGGAAGAGCAAATTAAAAAAAATCAAGAAAAAATATTATTAAAAGAAGAGGAACAAAGATTACAAGATAAAGAAAGAAAAATAAAAGAAAATGAATTAATTAAAAAAGATAATGAATTATCTAATAAAGAATATGAAATTAAATTGAAAATGGAAGAATTAAAATTAAAGGAAAAAGATATAAAAAATAAACTTGATAAACTTATTGTAAAAGAAGAAGAACAGAAAAGAAAAGATGTAGACCTTAAAGTTAGAGAAGATGAGCAAAGACTAAAAGAACAAAGAGAGCGAAAAAGGAAGCTAAAAGAACAAAAAATTAAAGCACAACAAGAACAAAAAGAGAGAGATTTGGAAAATATAAAAATTAAAGAATGGGAAGAAAAATTTGATAAAGAGCAAAAATTTATGGAAGAAAAGGAAAGATTAAAAGAAGAAAGAATTAGATTAAGAGAGATAGAGTATCAAAAGTCAAAAAATCTTGATAATGATGATGATAAAGTAAAAGATGAACTAACCTCAAAATTGCAATCTTTTGATGTAGATCAAAATAGAAAAAATTAGAAGCAAAATAGTTAATTAAAAAAACCAGTTTGTAATCTAACATGAACAAAGAAAACGCAAGTAAACTTTGGAAAATGATACAGGAAGCTGGTGATTATTTACAAGGTCAACTTCCAGATCACCCAAACCATCCCAAAGGACGTAATCCATATGCTCACGTTGCTATATGTGTAAAAAGTAAATTTAACGCTAGCTATAAAGATATTGAGGATGAAAAATTCGATGAGATAATAGAATACATTAATTTTTTAAAAGAAAATCCAAGCTAATTATTGTTTAGGAAAATAATCTTCTAGCTTACCCTCTCTATATACATCAGCGGTACAACAATGGAGTCCACCTCCAAAAGCATATGCATCTCTCATATCTACCGGTATTACTTCCATACCAAGTTTATCTAGTTGCTCAGCTTGATAAACTTCACTTTTTTCTACACATACTGTCTTTGGATCTAAAACTAAAACATTCATAGATAACCAAACCGATGAATAACATAATGGTGGAGGAGAATTATGTGCTGGTTGAGCTGAGTCAACAATCTCCCAATCATTATCCTCAAAAAGTTTTCTTTGTTTCTTTGGAAGTTTTCTTTGTGGATTATTAATTATTAAACCCGGTTTAATAGGTGTGAAGGTTGCATCGATATGTATTGGATAAGGATCTCCAGGAAAATTTACTCCATGAACTCTATGATCTTTGAAATGTCTTTTTAACCAATCTATTCCTTTTAAATTTGTTGTAAAACCATGTTGAACAATTAAATCTTTGCCAAATCTTAGTATGTCAGCTGCATCAAATAAAGGTTCTTCCTCCGTTGTTACAAAAAATTTTTTTGCAGTCCATTCAAGTCTTTTTTGATCTCCTATTTTATCTGATAAATAATCCTTTCTATAATCGGCATCTGTTAATCTTGGTTTTGGTGCAGATTCGTGTCTCATATTTGGATCTGAATTATAGTATTTTTGAATAAGAGGCCTGTAATTTAAATATTCAAACCATCTACATCTGTAGCTCATTGTTGCTTCTAACATTTCATTACCAACAGTAAGAATAACGTCTCTAGCTGGCATACATCCAAACATACTTTCTGCTTTCCAGTCTGGAGTTGATATTTTTTGGTTAAAATTTAATGGTTGAGGTCTATCTACTTTAATTCCTCTTTTCATAAGCATTTTTGCAAAATTATCTAGAAGTTCATTTGCTTTATCGACTGTATCTTTTGTTCTAGGACCATATTGTCCTTTCATATCAGAGTCCTCTGGAACCTTTGCGTCCAGCGCTGGCTCAGGAGCTGGAATACAACAACCATCAGCCTTTCCAACAATGACATGTTTTAAAGGATCCCACTCGTTCCAACTATTAACAATAATTTTTTCTGAACTCATTAAACTAATTTAATGCAATAAATCTTCTATTACTTTTTATTATTAAGCTATAGTAAAATAAAGCTAAAAAAATAAAAAAACCACCTATAATAGTGTTTGTTCCTGGAATTTCGTTAATTCCTAACCATGGAAGCCATACCCAAAAAATTCCCCCAATTACTTCAGTTAAAGAAAGTAAAGTAAGTTCAGCAGCTGGAATATTTTTTGATGCAATTGAATATAATATCAAACCTAAGCAAACTATTGTTCCATGAACAGCAAATAAAGCTTCATTTTTACTTGTTGAAAAAAAACTTAAATCTTTATTAATGATAACAATTGAAGATATCAAAAAACAAATTAGCCCTGCTAGAGCAACTGTGGTGAATTTTGGTGTGTCTTTTCTCCACCTTAAGCTTACTGAAAATACCGAGAATCCTAATGCAGATACAATTCCTAAAATAAATCCTGTAAATGTATTTTTTTCATGGTTCCCAAGAGCCATTATAATTATTCCTACTGTTGCTATGAAAATTGCAATCCAAACATTAATAGATATTTTTTCTTTTAAAAATAAGAAACCTAATAACGCAGTAATAAAAGGCATGGCTGCAAGACAAAGTAAAGTTATGGCAGCTGTAGTATTTGTTATTGACCAAATGAAAGTGATCATAGCAAAAGCTAAACCTGTGCCACCTATAATTCCTGAAATACCTATTTTACTATAATTTTTTAAAAAACCAAAACCTTCTTCTAGATAAAGATAAAGATTTAATAATATAAAAATTACAGAACCTCTTGTGAATAAATATTGCCATGGAACAGTTTGTGCTTGGTCTATATTACGAACTACGTAAGGACCAAAAGACCAAAAAATTCCAGCTAATAAAACAATTGGAATAGCAAATTTTGGATTTTTTAGATCACCCATTAGGGATTTTTAATACCAATTAATTAAATCTACAACAAAATTTGATTATTAAATATAATCTTAATTTATACCTGTGGGTGTATAGCATTCAATAAAATCACCTTTTTTAAATTTTTCTTTTCCACTAGGCAAAAAACCCCAAGCATTTGATTTGGTAAAAGGTTTTATTCTAAAAGACTCCTGACCTTGATAAATTTCAAACTCTACTGTACCTTTTTTTGTAAATAAAAGCCGACCTTTTATGAATCTTGTAAAATTTTTTTTCTTAATTAACTGACTTTTCAGTCTTGCATATATTGGTTTTGCTGTATTGGCACCCGTTGAAAAGAATAAAAATGGTAAAACAAAAAATCTAAAACAAGCAGCAGATGAAATTGGGTTTCCAGGTAATCCAAAAAATGCTTTATTATTTTTAAATTTTGCAAACATTATAGGTTTTCCAGGTCTGATATAAGCACCTTTAAAAAAATATTTTAATTTAAAATTTTTAATTATTTTAGGAACAAAATCAAATTTACCAGCAGAAACTGCTCCTGATGTTATAATTAAATCACAATTAGATTTTAAATTAATCTGTATTTGTTTTTTAAATTTTAATAAATCATTATCTCTTAAAATTTTTTTTTCCTCGAAGCTAAAAGGTAAACTTTTTAAGAATGATTTTAAATAATAAGAATTTGAATTTCTTACTTTCCAGCTTTGTATTTTTACTCTATTGGATATTTCATTTCCTGTTGTATAAAAAATAATCTTAGGTCTTTTTTTAACTAAAATTTTTTTTACACCTAAAGTTTTAAAAGCAAGAATATGATTTGGTTTGATAAACTCACCTTTTTTAATAATTATTTCTTTTTTCATAAAATCTGAACCTAAAAATCTTATAAAGTTATTTTTTTTAATTTTTTTTTTTATAATTATATATTTAGGATTTGTGGGATTTGGATAAAAATTTATTTGCTCAATTGGTATAACAGTATCAAAAGGTTTTTTTATTATTGCACCAGTCATAACCTCTATTGTAGAAAATTTTGGAATTTTTTTAATATTTGGATTATCTCCAGCGGCTAAGGTTTTAATAATTTTGAATTTTTTGAAATTCTTATTTTTTATTTTCATTGTTTCTTTTGAATTAATAGCAAAGCCATCAAAGGCAGTATTATTATCTGCTGGAAAATTATTTGGTGACTTTAAATCGACTGACGAAATTCTGTTTAATGATTTTTCTACTAAAATTACTTCAGATTTTATTTTTACTTTATTTTTTCTTAATTTGAAAAGTGCTTTTTTATAATGAATCATTTTAAATCTTATCTATATTTTTTTTTGCAATTTTAAAATCATTTTTGGTATTTATATTTAAGAACATATCAAATTTTTCTGAATTAATATTAATACTCTCATAACCAACTTTATCAGCCCAAGCTTCTACTTTTCTATGGCCATTTTTTAAATCTTCCTCTAATGTTTTAATTAAATCAACAGACCATAAACCAAAAATATTATGTCTTTTTTTTTTGCTATTTAAAAAAATTAGTTTTTTTGATGTTGTTTTAATTTTTTTTTGTAAATCGATAACTAATTTTTCTTTAAAAAAAGGGCTATCACATGGAAATGAAGCTATCCATTTATAATTTTTTTTTTTTATTTGTATCCATTTCATGGCTGTGAGTATACCTACTAATGGACCGAGTTGTCCCTTAATGAAATCTTGAACAACATAAATTTTTTTACTTTTAAAGTTATACTCTTTATTGTTTGATATAATTAATATTTCGTTAAATTTGTTTTCTATTTTACTTATCGTATGATCTATTAAAGTTTTATTTCCTAACTTTGCAATAGATTTATCTTCGCCAAATCTACTTGATTTACCACCTGCAAGAATTATACCTAGAATATTGTTTTCAATCATTAAAAGAAATATAAAACATTAATTGTTTATTAAAAGAATTTTAAATGGATTTAGAAATTTTACAAATTGCATCAAATACTGAAAATAATAAGATAATTAAAAATCACACTCATAAAGCGAGAAAAAAAAACTCTATGTGTGGTGATGAGATTGAAATAAGTTTAAAAATTAAGGAAAATAAAATTATAGATTTTGGATATCAATGTAAATCTTGTATATATTGTCAAGCTTCAGTTAGTCTTTTATCAAGAAATTCAAAGAATAAATCTATTGAAAGTATTAAAAACTTATTAAATGTAATTGAAAATTTTTTTGAAAATGAACCATCAAATATTCCAAAAGAATGGAACGTTTTAAAAAAAGTTTTTGATAAAAAAAATATTGTAAGAAAAGATTGTTTAATATTACCCTTTAAAACAATTTCAAAAGCATTAAAGTTATAAAATGAAAAAATTACCAATCATTAAAGCTTTAGTTGCTGGTTTGTTTTCAATGATTACAATTGGTGCATTAACTTTTCTTACTTACAAAACAGAATTTGGAATATTTTTGATTGCTTCTTTTGGTTCAACTATGGTTTTGCTTTATGGTTATCCTGAAAGTCCTTTTGCTCAACCAAAAAATATTTTTTTTGGTCACTTAATAACATCTTTATCTGGTTTATTTTTCTTATATTTTATTCCACTACCTTTATATATTGTTTTACCTATAGCAGTTGGAGTAGGCGTAGGTTTGATGATTTTGCTAAATATAACTCATCCTCCAGCAGGTGGTAATCCTATAATAGTGATTATTGGAAGTGTATCTTTGGATTACATAATAAATCCAATTATTTCTGGGACTATTATTGTTTTAATTTTTGGAGTAGTTTTAAATCGAGTGATTTTAAAAAAAAAATACCCTTTGTAAATGGATATTAAATACAATGTAGTGAAGTTAAAAGGCGGTTCTACTGAAGAAATTAAAGATTTTGTTTCAGTGGAGGAGCCACTTGAAATGAACCTTAAATACAAGATTAGTGGAAAGTGGGTAACCGATCAATTATCTATTACGATGAGAACTCCAGGGAATGATGAAGATTTAATTTCAGGCTTTTTATTAAATGAAAGAATAGTAGAAAATTTTTCTGACATAGAAAGTATTGAAAAATTTGGAGAAAAAGTTGGAGATTTTAATATTCAAAATAAAATAATTGCTACAATAAATAATTCTAAAAATATAGATATTGGAAAAATAAAAAAAAATTTTATTACAAACTCTTCTTGTGGAGTTTGTGGAAAAACTTCTCTTGAAGCAGTTGAAGTAATTAAAAAGGATAGACTAAATGTTTCTTTTCCAAAAATTGAAAAAAAAATTATTTTAAAATCACCAGAACTTTTAAAAAATGAACAATCTGAATTTTCTAAAACAGGTGGTATTCACGCAAGTTCCTTGGTAAACAATGAAGGAAAAGTTATTGCCACTAGAGAGGATGTTGGTAGACACAATGCATTAGATAAATTAATTGGTCATTGTCAAAAAAACAAATTAATTGATAATCATTCTCAATTTATAGCTTGCTCTGGAAGACTAAATTTTGAACTAATCCAAAAAGGATTGATGTCAAATATTGGTCTCATGGCTGGTGTGGGTGCGCCAACAAGTCTTGCAATAGATCTAGCAAAAAGGTTCAACATGACGCTGTTAGGATTTGTAAAAAAAGATAGTTTTAATATTTATAGTAATGTAAATAGAGTTATATAAAAATTTGTGCGGAGAATTAATTGTCGAGAAATATAAGTAATTTATCTGGAAGAATCGGATTAAAAAATAATCTGTTTCAAAAAATCTCAGAGAGATCATTGAATACCCAAAATAATGATGGAATGAAAGAAATAGCTGAGGAATATAAAATGGGTGTTTCAACAATTCATGGAGCTGAGAGTTTTTATGAATTTCTTCGTCCGTCGCACAGAGAAAAAAAAGCATTTGTTTGTAATGGAAGTGCTTGTATGTGTGCTGGAACACAAGAAAAATTGAAAAGTAAACTAAAAGAAAAATTAGGTAAGGACAAAGTTGGGGAAATGTTTTGTCTTGGCTATTGTTACGAAAACAACGCCTTTCATTATAATGGAGAAAATTATGCTGGTAATGATATTAATAAAATTGATGAAATTATTAGCGGAGAATCAATTATTCAGGAAAAATTTGTATCTGAAAGCTATGCCACAACAAGCTTTTTGATGGATGATAAGTTATCAGATCTAAATAAATTCAAAGAACATTTATCAAAAATTCTTAAAACTGAAAAAACTGAAATAATAAAAAGTTTATTAAAATCTAATCTAACTGGAAGAGGTGGAGCTGGATTTCCTACAGGTATGAAGTGGGATTTTTGTGGTAAAGCTAAATCAAATAAAAAATATGTAATTTGTAATGCTGATGAAGGTGACTCAGGTGCTTTTTCTGACAGATATTTATTAGAGGAACAGCCTTTAAAAGTTATTTTTGGAATGGTTGTTTGTGGTTATGTAATTGGAAGTGACGAGGGAGTTCTATATATTAGAGGAGAATATCCAAAATCTATTGAAGCACTTAATGGAAGTATAAATTTTTTAAAAGATGCTGGATTGCTAGGAGAAAAAATTTTAGGAACAAATTTTTCTTTTGATTTAAATATTTGTATAGGTCAAGGAGCTTATATATGTGGTGAAGAAACCGCATTAATCGCCTCAATTGAAGGTAGAAGAGCAGAAGTTGATGTAAGACCGCCATTCCCTGTAACAGAAGGTTTGTACAAAAAACCAACTGTAGTTAATAACGTTGAAACTTTAGCTGCTGCAGCAGGTATATTGCTTAATGGTGCAGAAAAATTTGCAGCTATTGGAAATAAAAAATCAGCTGGAACCAAACTTGTTTGTTTGGATAGTTTTTTTAATAAGCCTGGAGTTTACGAAATAGATATGTGTACATCTATGAAAAAAATATTTTATGATATAGGTGGAGGCCTTAACAAACCTATCAAAGCTTTTCAAATTGGAGGGCCTTTAGGAGGGGTTGTGCCAATTCAAGAAATTGAAAAACTAAATTTAGATTTTCAAGAATTTACAACAGCAGGTTTCATGTTGGGTCATGCAAGTGTTGTAAGTATTCCAAAAAGTTTTAATATGATAGATTATATACATCATTTATTTGAGTTTTCTTCAGAGGAATCTTGTGGAAAATGCTTTCCAGGAAGGTTGGGTTCATACAGGGGCAAGGAAATGTTTGATCAAGTTAAAAATAAAAGTGCAAAAATACCGCTAAAACTACTAAATGAATTGCTCATAACAATGAAAAAAGGTTGTTTATGTGCATTATGTGGAGCTATACCGACTCCAATAATGAATATCTTAAAATATTTTGGCGATGAATTGAAAAATGATATAGTTGTAGAGAATTAATATAAAATTATGAGTGCGGAAAAAAGAAAAGTTGCGTATATTGATGGTAAGCCTTATGAAATAAGCTCTAAACATACATCAATTTTAAAATTTGTAAAAAGTTATCTTGGCGAAAAAAAAGTTCCAACGTTATGTGACGACCCTAATTTAGCTCCTTATGGTGCTTGTAGAGTTTGCTCAGTGGAGGTTGCGCTTGAGAAAGATGGGCCAACAAAAGTTGTAGCATCATGTCATACTCCTGTTGGTGAAAATCAACATATTTTTACTAATAACGACCAACTTCAAAATTTAAGAAAAAATATAGTTGAGCTAGTCTTGACTGATCATCCAATGAATTGTGATACCTGTGAGGTAGACAAAAACTGTGAGCTACAAACTGTTGCAAATGATCTTGGTATAAATGATCATAGATACAACAATCCAAAACAGCACAAAGGTACACCAAAAGATACATCTCATTCTTATATGAGAATGAATTTAGATAATTGTATTAATTGTGGAAGATGTGTAAGAGCTTGTGATGAAATTCAAGGATCCTTTGTTTTAACAATGAGTGGAAGGGGTTTTGAGTCAAGAATAACAACAGATAATGACATGTTATTTGGTGATTCATCGTGTGTCTCATGTGGGGCATGCGCTCACACTTGTCCGACAGATGCTATATCGGACGTTTTTCAATCAAAATCTGCTAAAGTTGATAAAAAGGTCAGAACAACTTGTTCTTATTGTGGAGTAGGTTGTAATTTAGAGACATCAATCAAAGATGGAAAAGTAGTTGCAATAGATACACCAAAGGAAACTGAAGTCAATGCTGGTCATACCTGTATAAAAGGAAGGTATGCCTTTGGATTCTATGAGCATCCAGATAGGCTAAGAAGTCCTTTAATTAAAAGAAATGGAAAATTTGAAAAAGCTTCTTGGGATGAAGCTTATGACTTTATCAAGAAAAAGTTAGAAAAAATTAAAAAAGATAATGGCCCTGACGCAATTGCGGGAATTTCTTCTGCGAGATGTACAAATGAAGAAAATTATGTTTTCCAGAAAATGATAAGAGCTGTTATTGGAACTAATAATATAGATTGTTGTGCTAGAATTTGTCACTCGCCAACTGCATGGGGTATGCAACAAACTTTTGGTACTGGTGCAGCTACAAACTCAACTGAAGATATATTTCACGCAGATTTATTTTTAGTAATTGGAGCAAACCCAACAAATGCTCACCCTGTAACAGGTGCAAAAATTAAACAACAAGTAATGAAAGGTAAGAAATTAATTGTCTTAGACCCTATTACAACTGAACTTGCTAAACTTGCAGATTATCATATTAAATTAAAACCAGGATCAAATGTTGCAGTCTTGAATATGATGCTTTATTTCATCGTAAAAAATAATTTATTAAATAAAGATTTTGTTGAAAAAAGAACAGAGGGATTTGAAAAATTTTTAGAGCATATTAATAATTTAAATATTGATCATTTAGCTAAGGTTGCTGGAGTGGATAAACAATTAGTTAAAGAAGCTTCTATTGCTTATGCAACTGCTAGTAACTCTATGGAATTTCATGGCTTAGGTGTAACAGAGCACGAACAAGGTTCAAAGACCGTTATGCTAATAGCTGACTTGGCAATGATTACTGGGAACATAGGAAGAAAAGGAGTTGGTGTAAATCCTTTGAGGGGTCAAAATAATGTCCAAGGTGCTGCCGATATGGGATGCCAACCACATCAGGGAGCTGGATATTTTCCTGTTGCAGATAAAAAAGTTCAAGATTTCTATACAGAAAAGTATGGAGTAGTTCATCCAACAAAAGCTGGTTTAAAAATTCCTGAAATATTTGATGCTTCTATTAATAAAGAGGTTAAAGGACTTTGGATTATTGGTGAAGATATTGTGCAAACTGATCCAAATAGTGCTCACGTAATAAAAGCTATGGAAGCTTTAGATTTATTAGTTGTTCAAGAAATTTTTTTAAGTGAAACTGCTAAATATGCGGATGTTGTTTTGCCTGGAACAACTTTTTTAGAAAAAGATGGTACTTTTACTAATACAGAAAGAAGAGTGCAAAGAGTTAATAAAGCTGCAGAGCCTTTGCCTGGAACAAAACCCGATGGATTAATAGTAACAGAAATGATGCAAAAATTAGGCTATGATCAACCAACATATGATGCTGATCAAGTATTGGCTGAGGTTGCTGATGTAGTTCCTTTCTTTAAAGGAATTACAAGAGAACGTCTTGGTAAATTAGGTTTGCAATGGCCAGTAAAAGAAGATGGAACTGATACGAAAATTCTTCACGAAAAAGAATTTAAACTTGGAAAAGGAAGATTAAAATACTTTGATTGGAAAGAGTCTTCGGAATTAAAAAATAACAAAAATGAGTTCCCTTTAATTTTAACAACAAGTAGAGTTCTTCAACACTATAATGCTGCAACTATGACAAGAAGAACAAAAAATTTAGATATTGTTGATGAAGATATTCTTCTGGTGCACCCAAATGATGCAGAATTCAGAGAATTAAATACAGGAGATATCGCTAGACTTTACTCTGGTAGAGGTGAGGTTTCTCTGAAAGTTGCAGTAACTGACAAAGTTAAAGAAGGGATAGTTTTCACAACATTCCATTTTCCAGAACATATGGTTAATATGGTTACTGGTGATGGAAAAGATGAAGAAACAAAATGTGCAGAATACAAAGTTTCTGCTGTTGAAGTTCAAAAAATATCAAATAAGTTTAAAACTGACCTATCGCCATCAGAAAAGCAAGCTGAAGTAGTAAGAAACTAAAAAAAACCAATAAAATACCAAAAATAGATATAAAAAAAATTCTTTTTTTTTTTTAAATTATAATTATGATAATTTGTAATGTTAAAGTCATAAAAACATTTTGCGGAGATTTTTTTATACATAGACATTTAATAACAATTAAATATTAAAAAGATTTTGCGGAGATCTTTTTATTGAAAGGATCGACATGAAAATATTATGTATATTGTATGATGATCCCAAAGGTGGAATGCCAAAAACATATCCTTTGGGGGA
>MDTD01043434.1_pt1 | contig 11472 bp, 10 predicted proteins | sample 811221 | NCBI WGS metagenome assembly MDTD01 (sample SAMN05326646, study PRJNA326480) | marine metagenome | isolation source: seawater | place: Pacific Ocean: South West | collected 2011
GTTCTAGCAACAAAATCAGTTTCACAATTAATCTCAACTAATACACCTAATTTTGATCCAGGATGAATGTATGGAACAATTACCCCATCTTTAGCATCTCTTCCAGCTTTCTTTTTAGCCTTAGCTATACCATTTTTTCTTAGAATATCCATAGCTTTGTCTATATCATAATTAGATTCTTCTAAAGCTTTTTTACAATCCATCATTCCTGCACCAGATACATCTCTTAATTCTTTAACTGTTTTTGCTGAGCTCATTTAGCCTCCTTAACAGTTTCATCTTGCTTTTTACTAATTTCTTCTTTTTCGGAGTTTAGTTCTAATAGTAAGGCTGATACATGATTTAATATAGCGCCAATAGATTTAATTGAATCATCATTTCCAGGAATAGCATAATCTACATCTAATGGACTAGTATTAGAATCAACCAATGCAAAGACAGGAATACCTAACCTTTTAGCTTCTAAAATAGCTATCTTTTCATTATTTGCATCAATAATAAAAAGGGCCGCAGGCAAATATCTCATATCTCTTATTCCTCTATGCAAGTCAGAAAGTCTATTTCTTTCGCGATTAAGTTGTGTTAATTCTTTCTTTGTTAGATTTTTGTATAAATCAGATGATTCTTTTTCAAGTACCTTTAATCTATTAATACTTCTTTTAATTGTTGAAAAATTAGTTAATGTTCCTCCTAACCATCTTTCATTTACATAAAACATGCCACATTTATCAGCACTTTCTTGCACTACTTCTTTTGCTTGTTTTTTTGTACCAACAAATAAAACATTACCTCCATTAGAAACTATTTTAGTTAATTCTTTGAGTGCAATGTTTAAATTTTCTATAGTTTTATTTACATCAATAATATGAATACCGTTTTTCTGACCTGCTATAAACTTTTTAAAATTCGGATTCCATTTCTGGGTTGGATGTCCAAAATGAACACCTGATTCAATTAAATATTTTGTTGATAATTCATTCATATAAATCCTAACGTTTAGAGAACTGGAATTTCTTCCTCGCTCCTGGTTGACCATATTTTTTTCTTTCAACTCTTCTAGAGTCTCTAGTTAACATTCCATTTGATTTTAAAGCAGATCTAAAGTCAGGGTTGACTTTTTCAAGAACTCTTGATATACCTAATCTTACCGCACCAGCTTGTCCAGTAGAACCGCCACCAGATACATTAACTGAAATATCAAACTGATTATTTAATTCTAATAAATCAAATGGTCTTTTAATAATCATTTTTTGTGTATCTCTATTAAAATATTCATCAAATTCTCTACCGTTGACAATAAATTTTCCTTTACCAGATTTTAATTCAACTCTTGCTATTGATGATTTTCTTCTACCTGTTGCAATCCATTTTTGAATTTTTGTATTTGCCATTTTAATAAACCTTAATTAATTGATAATTCTTTAGGTAATTGAGCACTATGTGGGTGATTTTCACCAGAATATACTTTTAAATGATTCAGAAGTTTTCTACCCAATTTGTTATGAGGTAGCATTCCTTTAACTGCAGATCTAATTATCTGATCTGGTCTTTCCTTCAACATTTTTTTGTAAGAAACAGTTTTTTGACCACCTGGATATCCAGTATGTCTCCAATATTCCTTCGTATTTTCTTTATTTCCAGTTAAAACAATCTTTTCTGCATTTATCACAATAATAAAATCACTCATATCTATATTTGGTGAAAAATTAACTTTATTTTTACCTCTAAGAATTTGAGCAACAGAACTTGCTAATCTTCCTAATGTTTTATCTGTAGCGTCAACAATATACCAATCTCTTACTATCTCGTTGCGTTTAATTGATTCCGTTTTCATTTTTAAATCTTTTTATTTAGTAATTAGTAAAGCCTGATAAGTTAATAGAAGAACTTTATACTAGTCAAGGATATTATTTATTTTCGAATAAATAGCTTTTGCTGATGGTTGCTTCAACTTTACCAATAAATTTTTTTTCAATAAAAGGAGTATTTGATGATTTAGATTGTATGTTGTTTTTATTATATTTCCACTTTTTTTGTGGATCAATAATTACAATTTCAGCTTCAACACCCTCTTTAATCTTACATAAATCTATATTCATAACTTTTGAAGGATTGAGTGAAAAAAGGGTTAAAATTTTTTCTATTTTGAAACTATTTTGACTTAGTATTGTATGAGTAGCAGCGAAAGCTGTCTCTAAACCAATTATTCCGGATTTTGAATGATAAAAATCATTATCTTTATCGTCAAATTTGACTGGCGTATGATTTGAGGCAATACAATCTATTGTACCAATTCTTAAACTGGAAATTAAATTATCAACATCAATTTGACCTCTAATAGGTGGTGAAGTTTTTAAGTTTGTATCGAAATTAATTAATTGTTCATCATTAAAAAATAAATGGTGTGGTGCAACTTCAGCTGATACTCTAGTGTTATCATTTTTAAACTTTTCAATTAATTCTATTGATTGAGTTGTTGTAACTGTTGGTATATGAATCAAACCATTAACAAATTTTGTAATTTGTAAATCTCTATATACCATTATTGATTCAGCTATAGTTGGATTACCTGCAATTCCAATTAAATTTGATGTAGCTGATTCGTTCATATACCCATTATTTACTAAATCTGTACATTCAGGATGGTTAATAAAAGGTATATTAAACATTTTTGCATATTCAATCGCATATCTTGCAACTTGACCATTCATAATAGAATTTTTACCATCAGATAATGCAATAATACCAGCATTATACATTGAACCGAGCTCAGCTAAATCTTTCCCTTTTAATCCTTTTGTGACCGCTCCAATTGGATAAATTTCTACAGGCAAATCTTTTGATTCATTAAAAATAAATTTTACTAATTCTGAATTATCTATTACAGGATCTGTATTAGGCATCAAGCATACTTTTGAATATCCACCTGCTAAAGCAGCATAAGAACCAGTTTGAAAAGTCTCATCATCATTAATACCAGGAGTTTTAAATGATGAATTAATATCAACAAAAGATTGTGATATAACTTTATTTTTACAGTCAATAATTTTAGTATTTTCTAATTTATTTATTTTTCCAATTTTTGCAATTTTTCCATTTTCAATTAGTATATCAAATTTTTCCTTAGAACCTTTTAAGACATCTATGACTTCACCATTTTTAAGAAGAATTTTTGATTGTGAAATATTTTTAATATTATTTTTCATTAGTAGCTCCTAATAAAAGATATAATATACTCATTCGCACTGCAACTCCATTTAATACTTGGTTTAATATAATAGATTGATCTGAATCTGCTACATATGTATCAATCTCAACACCTCTATTAATTGGACCGGGGTGCATAATAACTACCTCTTTATTTAATCTTTGAAGTCGATCTTTTGTAATTCCAAAAAGATCTCTGTATTCTTTAATTGAAGGGACTAATCCAATACCCATTCTTTCTCTTTGAATCCTTAATATATTTAGAGCATCAGACCATTCTAAGGCTTCGTTTATATCATGTGTAATATTAACACCAAATTCAGACATAAATTTTGGAATCAAATGTGGAGGAGCACATAAAAGTACTTTTGCTCCCATTTTTTGTAAACCTAGAATGTTAGACATAGCTACTCTACTATGAAGAATATCTCCAACTATTGAGACCTTTAGGTTTTTTATCTTTCCAAATTTTTCATAAATGCTAGTGATGTCAAGCATTGCTTGAGTTGGATGCTCATTAGTTCCATCTCCAGCATTGATAATTGGACAATCTAAATATTGTGTTAATTTATAACAAGAGCCTGGTACAGGATGTCTCATTACTGCACAATCAATCTTCATTGCTTGAATATTTTGCACTGTATCCCTTAAGCTCTCCCCTTTATTTAAACTTGAAGAGCTAGCTGCAAAATTCATAACATCTGCTGATAATCTTTTTTCTGCCAATTCAAAAGAAAGTTTTGTTCTTGTTGAATTCTCAAAAAATAAATTAACAATATTTTTTCCTTTTAAGGATGGTATCTTTTTGATAGGTCTTTCTAAAATCTCTCTAAAAGTTAATGCAGTATCAACAATTAGCTGTAAATCAGTTTTTTTTGCATTCCTTATTCCTATGAAATGCTTTGTGCTAAGATTACTCATTATACTCCAATAATCTAACAGATTCTTCATTATCTACATCTTTTAAATAAACATGAATATGCTCATTAATGGATGTAGGGTAATTTTTTCCAACATAATTTGCTTTAATAGGAAGTTCTCTGTGTCCTCTATCAATTAAAACTGTCAATTCAAGCTTATCAGGCCTTCCTAAAGAGAAAATTTCTTCCATTGCTGCCCTTATAGTTCTACCTGTATATAATACATCATCAATTAATATTACATTTTTTTTATTGATATTAAAAAGAATGTCTGAGGGTCCAACTTTAGGGCTACCAAGATTTGTTTCAAAATCATCCCTATAAAAAGTAACATCAATTGATCCTAAATCAAGGTTTTTACCAGTAATCTTTTTAATAATTGAGCGTATTCTATTTGCAATAACATCGCCACGGGTTCTTATGCCAATTAATGCTAAATTATCCAGATTTGAATTTTTTTCAATAATTTCATGAGATAATCTTGTCAAAGTTTTATTTATTTGATCATTATCTAGCAAGATTGCTTTATAATTTTTCTTTACCATTTATCACCTAATATTTATTAGATATAAAAAAAGGGCATGAATAGCCCCCTCCAAATTCTGCTATGCCCTTATTTGTATCTCGTACAATGATTAAAGGGAGCATATATATAGCATTTAAATTTATAACTTAAAAACAAAAAGTAAAATAACTAAATTATCTTTATGATAAAAATGTTAGATATATATGTTTTTAAAAAATTCATGGCAAGAGTGTTTTTTTTATTATTAATCATTTGTTCAATAATAATTTTAACAAATTTTGTTGAAATGATAGATAATTTTATTAATGCAGGCATGAGTAGTAAAGAAATATTAAATTATTATCTACTAACGACTCCTATGTTCATAAGTTATGCAATACCGATGTCTGTTACTATTGGTGTGATTTTATCCATGTTATCCCATATCAAAAATAATGAGCTTATTGCTATAAGATCTTTAGGCATTAGCTATATAAGATTAAGCATTATAATTGCATTAAGTAGTTTTTTTATTAGTATTGGTCATTTTTATTTTGAAAATAATATTGTTTCTAATAGCAACCATAATCGTACAATTCTAATGAAAAAGTATAATCTGAAAAAAAATAAAACAAAATTAAGAAATTTTGTTGAAGATATTGATAAAAGTAGATCAATTATTATTATGAATTATAACAATAAAAAAGAAATTGCAAATAATATTACATTAAAAGAAATTGATGTAGATAATAATGTAAACTATAGAATTGATGCACCTAAAATGAAATGGGATTCAAACACCCAAAAGTGGCATTTTGATATTTTGAACCTTCGATCATGGAAAAGTAATATTCTTATAGAACAAAAAATAGTTTATGACACATTAGTTGCCATTAAAAATATTAATCCAGTTTATTTAATCTCAGAATTTACCTTGCCTGATGAAATGAACTACTATGAATTAAAAGACTTTATAAAAACCAAAAAAGAAAGTTCAACTAATACAAATAAGTGGGAAGTAGGTTTATTTCATAAAATTTCATATCCATTCTCAAATTTATTTCTAACTTTATTTGCTATTGTATCTGCAATTGGATTAAAAAGCTCTAATATTTCATATGGTGTAGGATTAAGTTTATTAATAATTGTCATATATTATATTTTAATTGTAATTGGTAAAAATTTAGGTATTGAAGGAAGCGTTAACCCATTATTTTCTGCATGGTTACCAAACCTATGTATATTTTCATTCTCTGCTGTATACTATAAGCGATTTATTTTTTAAATTTTATTTGTTTTAAAAGATACAGAAAATGATAAATCAATGCCTTTAGTTGATTGAAAGAAAATTGCATCATTAAAGCTTAATCCATAATTTAATAATAAAGGCCCTAATCTATATCCATAAGAAAAACCAGAATAAATTTTTCCTTTTTCCTGAATTGAAAAACCAATCGTTATAGGATGATTTTTAAATCTATTAAAAATAATACCTGATGACAATTTCCATAACTCACTATTTCTTAGATTATTTGAAAATGATGATTCTAGGCCAATACAAAGATTTATGTTTTCTTCTAATTCCCTTTTTAAGCTAAAATTTATTATTGTAGGATATTGAGTTTCATAGCTCTGTGACTCTAAATTTAATGACTTAATTTGATTATTAGTTAAATTTTGACTCTTTAAAAGGTAAAATTCGTCATTAATCTCAATTAGTGAATTTATATATAACAAACTATCTATATTAAATGGGATTTCATCTAAATTGTCAAATTGAATCACAGGAAAATTTTCAACAGTATATATTTCATTTAAAGGCGAATTAATTATTTTAAAGGCATTTAATGTGTCAAGTTTAATTGAAAAAAATTGTTTTTCATTGTATCTAAGATCAAAATTTGAATTTACCTCATCTCTAAAATAGTTAAACGTAATATTATTTTCATCCCAATTGATCTTACCAAATAAATTATTCAATGATATGCCAAATTTCATTTTTTTTGAATAATCAAAAATAAATCCAATATCTACACCAAACCCACTTCCACCAATAGCCTGATTAATCAGATATTTTGCTTCACCCATAAATCCAGTTGTAGTATCCGTAACAAAGAAAGATGAATTATCATTAAGATTAACTAAATCACCATATGCTATACCTTGTAAATATTTTATTTTTATACCTAAAGATAAATTATTTATTTTTTTTGCGTAACCTATACCAGATTCTGAAAAAATGTTCACTTTAATTGAACTATTTAAATTGTATATCTCATTAGGTTCATTTCCATAAAGTAAAAGCTTTACAAAAGATTGAGGTAATTGTGATTCATTTATAAAGAACACCCTATTATGAAATGAATAATTTTTATATATTAGTTCTGTTAATGGAAGATTAAGAGCTAAATGAGTATTAATTTTCAGTCCATCATCAAAAATTTTATATAATTCTGATTTATCAAAATAATTTGGGTCAGTCGTTTCTTCAAAGTTTGCTCCATTAATATCATTATATTTTGATACTGAAAGAAAGTTATTTTCAAAGCCTATATTAAATCCAAATAATTTAACACTTAATCCTTCATGATAAGAGATTGATGCTGGATTATATGACCTAAAGTCATCATAAGCGATTGCTGATGCATTTGATATTGCAATATTTTCTGGATTGATATTGTAAGAAGTTTGTATTAAGTTGAAAATAATAAAAAATAATATGTTATATTTTATTTTCATTCTGTTAAAATACCTGAACTTAATAATTTAAAAATTAAATGAGAGTTTATTGATAAATTATTTGATGGTTGAAAAGTTATAGTATCAAGTTCATTACCAAAAACAAACCTAGGAACCAAGTATTGGGATGAATCTTTTGTAAAATAATAAACTTGATCATCTAAACTAATTGATTGATGTGTAGAAATAGAATCTAAAACCATGCCTAATGAATCTAAGTTTGGTGAATCAAAATTTAGGTTCAATAAACTTTCAAAATAATAGTTATTATCATTACTTAAACAGTCAAAATGTGATACAAAAGTATTTAAACTATCATATTCAACTTGAAAAGTTTCACATTTTAAAAAGTTTTGTATATCTGCTTTACATGTACTATCAATTATTTGGTCATCTATACTTCCAGTGAGCAATGAGTCAATACATAATGGAAAGAAATTTTGACTATTTGTTATATACATTAACAAATTTCCTGAAAAAGGAATTTTATTTTCAATATTCATATTTAATGTAGCTGATACTAAGCCAGAATCAATTTTTGTAGCAGTTTGTCTATCCATAGGGTTTAAAGTAGTAAATTCTTTAGGAACAAAGCTAAATTGATTTTCATTGTCTATTACTAAAGTTAGCGGCTGGACTTCAATCTCTACATCTCCCCATAAAGATTTATCTGGAATTAGTGTCGCATCACCATCCATTACAGCATATCCACTTATATCTATAAAATCATATGAAAATAAATCAGTTATTTTATGGTTCATTATATCAATTGTTGGTTCATCATGCAAAATAGGACTATTGCCAAAATGTTCTTTAAACATAGTATCTTGAATAAATGAAATTTTTAAAGAATCAATATCAGAATAAGGATTTAACTCATCTAGAAATTTAATGTTAGGCTCAACATGTATTTTTAATGTATCATTGCCAGATATACCAAATAAATCTAAATATAATTTCATATTTGCTGATATTTGGTTATATAAATACAAGTTAAATTTCAAAAAAGGAAGATCAAATCCTTCAAAACCAGACGGAACATTACCTAAATTTATATCTGACGTTGAAAATTCGTTTAAATTTACTTTTAATTCGTCTAGTTTAATTGTTTTCGTTTCAATTCCATTTCCACTTATTCCATAAGGTTCATCAAAATTAAGTTCAGCAGATTCTTGATTAACATAAATAGAGTATCCAATTGTTAACGAATCAACACTAGAGCCATCTAAATTTTTTATAATATAATTTGATAGTAAAATATCTTCAAATGATTCATTTTGAACTATTATAAATGTACTATCTAATATTTCATTATTTTCATTAAATAAGTTATTTGAAGATAAATTAAATGATATATCAGTAAAAAAATTATTTGTTAAGTCCATAGAAATACGATTTGTATCTAAATCATTAATATTTGAAATAAGTCCTTCAACAAGTTCCATATTTTCATCTGTTGGCAATTCAACTGAATAAGTCGTATCAATCAAACAATCTATATCAGCATTCAAAGATTCAAAACGATTTATTTGTAAATCATTTGAAATTGTGATTTTTTCATCTCCAGTTATCCAAACACCTGTAGGTATATCTATACATTCATTTCCAATCCAATTACCATCTATTGTATCACAACATATTTCACTAAATCTACAAGAAACATAACAATCACTATCAATCCAACTTCCATTGATTAAATTTTCACAAATTGATTGATTCATCTCAATTAATAAATAACATGTGTTATCTTCCCATTCTGTATCTCCTGGTACTTGACTGCATAAAAATTCATTGTTTGCATTTGCTATTATTTCAAAACATTCATTTTCTCTCCAAATAAATCCTGACGTTTCGCATATATCTTGATTAATTAGTGTTGTAAAAAAACAATCTTGGTCTAACCATAAATATCCAAGTTCTTCGCAAGTATCTTGATTATACAAATCACATGAATTATAATTATCCGATAAATTTAAATTTTCATCTATTCTTAAATAAATACTTGTATTTATATCACACCCTAAATTTTTACTATCTAAAGTAGACACGGCTGTGGTATCTCCATCAATTTGAGTTAGATAAAGGGGGTTGATTAACTCCTCTTCATTAGAAAGAATGTTTAACCTAAACTCATCAACTTTAAAAGGTAATTCATTATTTATTGTAAAATAATTGTTTCCTTCATCTATTGTCAGCCAATTAAGCTGTTCCAAACATTGAATTGTTTCAATTTCATCGCAGACTCCATCTTCTGTTTGATTTATTGTTTCTTCAATATCATTATCTAAAATTTGCAAATCTTGGGGGAAACACTTCCCATCTCCAATTAAATCTGGATCACTAATTAAATCCGATAGTAAAATTTCATTAGTTATTTTTGGAAAAGTTGGCATTGGGTTAGGGTTAGATATGGTTAAATTCTCCAGATTAAAATCTAAATCTTTAGAAGGAATTATAAAAAATGATTCATCAGTTTTAACATAACCAGAATCAATAACAGTTTCATTAAGTTGAATAATAAAATTACTACTATCTGGATGTGTTATCCGTATATCATTACTGTCTGTAGCTATAGAAGCCATGCTATAATTTTCGTTTATTAATGGGATTAATAAATCAAACTCCCATGATGGAGTTTCCCATTTCTGAGGCATCCTAAAATCACAACCAAATAAAAATAATATAATAAATATTACTGATGCTTTTAAATATTTAATAAAATGATTAATATCTATAGTTTTTATTCTTAAATGGTCCTTTTTTTGGTATTCCTGTGTATTCTGATTGATCATCTGTCATTTTTGTTAATTTTACGCCTAAATGATCTAAATGTAACATCGCTACTTTCTCATCTAAATCTCTTGGCAGAATATGAACACCTTCATCTACTTCACCATTCCATAGAGCTATTTGAGCAAATACTTGATTAGTAAAAGATGTGGACATCACAAAAGATGAATGGCCTGTAGCATTTCCTAAATTAACTAACCTTCCTTTTGATAAAAGAATTATAGACTTTCCATTTGAAAATTCAAATCTGTCAACCTGTGGTTTAATATTATGTTCCATTGTGTTTTTTTCTAAAAATTCCACATCAATTTCATGATCAAAATGACCAATGTTGCATAAAATTGCATTATTTTTCATTTTAGCTAAATGATTTTTATTAACAACATGCTTATTTCCTGTTGCAGTTACAAAAATATCACCATATTTTGATGCATCTTCCATATCAACAACTGAAAAACCTTCCATTGCAGCTTGTAAAGCGCAAATTGGATCAATTTCAGTCACAAATACTTGTGCTCCATAACCTTGCATAGACTGTGCACAGCCCTTTCCAACATCACCATAACCGCAAACAACAACTTTTTTACCAGCTAACATAATATCAGTAGCTCTTTTTAAACCATCAGCTAAAGACTCTCTGCAACCATATTTATTATCAAATTTTGATTTAGTAACAGAATCATTCACATTTATTGCTGGAAATGGTAACTTACCTTCATTATACAATTTCTCTAAACGATGAACCCCTGTAGTTGTTTCTTCAGATACTCCTTTTATTGAGCTAACCATTTCAGGAAAATCTTCTATAAGTCTAAGTGTTAAATCACCACCATCATCTAAAAGCATATTTGGAGGATTGCCTGAAAAATCTAATGTTTGATCAATACACCAAATGTATTCTTCTTCTGTTTCACCTTTCCAAGCAAATACTGGTATACCATTTTTAGCAATAGCTGCAGCTGCCTGGTCCTGTGTTGAATATATATTGCATGAAGACCATCTAACCTCAGCTCCTAATTCAACTAACGTTTCAATTAAAACAGCAGTTTGTATGGTCATATGAATACATCCTGCAATTCTTGCTCCCTTGAGTGGTTTTTTGTCTTTGTATAATTCTCTTAAAGACATTAAGCCTGGCATTTCATGTTCTGCTAGCTTTATTTCTTTTCTTCCTAATTCTGCTAAACTTATATCTGCTACTTTATAATCTGAAAATTTAGTTGATGTTTCCATATTTTATATCTTTCCTAAGATTTCATTAATCATATTTGTTTTTTCCCATTCATAGCCATCTCTACCAAAGTGTCCATA
>MDTD01090493.1_pt1 | contig 11472 bp, 8 predicted proteins | sample 811221 | NCBI WGS metagenome assembly MDTD01 (sample SAMN05326646, study PRJNA326480) | marine metagenome | isolation source: seawater | place: Pacific Ocean: South West | collected 2011
GGATCTACGTTAAACTGAAATTTACCGGGCTGCCATGCAGAGCCTGATAGTTCAGGCTTTACCAGATTACTGTTCGCTGTAACCCTGCTATTCATTACAGCTGAGAATGAATCAGGGTTAGCGTTGAAAAATTCATTAAATTTGGTTTCATTTATGGTTAATGAACCATCTCTCTCTGTCATAACCCCAAAATTTGATAAAAATAGGTCACTGTCTCCATAACCGATTATGGGTTTAGTGGTCATTGACTTCAACGTTCTGAGATACGCTTTAGCAAGATTATCATTAGCCAAGGGCCCGGAATCATCTTCACCCGGTGTGCCGCGGTATGTTAATTCTGTCAGCTTAGAAATCATGCTATTTAATTCGTTAACAAACCCACGCAGATCTGTTAGCGCCTTGGCTGAATCATAAGAAGAGCTTATTGTCATTTCACCAGAGGTGGTGTTATTCAATGTAAGCTTTACACCTGCAACCAGATCCTCAATTTCATTTTCTTCCCGAATAATGGATACACCATTAAAAGTAAAAAGGGCATTTGCACCTGCACGGGCAAAATGTCTCGCGTCTGCGGTTCTTATTGATGGGTCATAGTTCAATGAAATAGATGAGCTTGGGGCAGTAGCAGTGTTTATATAATCAGGTGTTTTTGTTGTATTATTTGTCACGCTGAAGCCTGATGAAGCTACAGTGAGGCTAACTGGCCCATTGTCAGCCTGCCTAGAAACTGCGCTAGAGCCTGCACTAACTGTGAAAGAGACTTTTTCGGTATGCTTTAGTGTGCTGCCATCACTTAAATTAATATCAAAATTTACATTTTGACCTGCATTTAATGAAGCATTTGAAAAATCAAATTCTAGCGCGTAGCGACCCTCTAACCCAGCCACAGGTGTCTTTTGTGAGTTATCAAATCCGCCGTTATTAAAGCCAGTCTGGACACCATAGCCGTTTCTTGATGGGCTGATTACTGAACCATCGTAACCGCCGTTGTTGAAGCTAACGGCTGCACCTGCAGTTTTAGAAAAAGCTATGTTTATATCCCCTTGATCACCGGGATTTTTGTAATTTATACGAATTCTTGAACCGTCTAAAGCTATCGTAAAAGGTGCAGCGGCATAGTCAGAGTCAGCCTGAAGTGCGGTGATTACAGCAGCTAATGATGTATATCCGTTTAGGCCCGCTGCTGGAGCTGTTGTCAAAACAGTCCCCTCAACATTAAGTTCAAAAACGTCATTTTGTTGGTTATTGGTGCCAATATTAAGTGATGTATTTGAGCGATAGCGTTCAGTCTCTTGTACTTTTCTGAATTTGATGACTTGGTTTGTTAGTGGCCCACCTGATTTGTAGGTAATTCTAATCTCACCGCCTGCAGATGCACCGTTCGTGTCAGTAATTGTGAAGGGAGCCCCTGCATAATCACTATCATTTTTCAAAGCTGTCACAACATCGTTAAGGCTTGCATAACCACCGGCTCCTGCTGACGCTGTGCGAAGAGTAGTGGAACCAACCACCAGTTCATAAATATCATTTTGTGCTGGAGCTGATCCAATATTGACACCACTCGTTTCATAAGTCTCTTCCACATGGTTTACTGTCACACCTGCTGGTGCTCCAACAAGTGCGAATTGTGGATTTGAAGTTGTATTAAATACTGTCTGAAGTCTTGCGGAAAAATTTGTGTTGTTGCCTAAATCATATACAACCTGACCGCCACCATTCGTTGCATTAAGTGTAGATTCGTGAATTGATGCATGGGTTGTTTCATGGTCAATAACAATTGTTTCAACAAATTTGTCTCCATTCGCGGCTGTGTAAGTTAGTGTAAGGTTTTTATCGGATGTAATTTGACCGCCTGCTGTGTAGGATATCGCCCCAGTACCAGCATTTAATGTAAAATTTGCCGCGTTTGCTCCAGTCAATGCAAATGCTCCATCAGAACCTGTGATGGCACGGGTCTCTCTTACAAAAGTTGCAAGCTCATTACTTAGTGCGCCTCTTGCTGCGCTTGATTGATTATTTGTGATTGCGCTGAATGAAAGGCCATCCAAGTCGTGAATATCTAATTCCGAGCGAGCTTGTCTGACAACAGACTTAGCTGTATCTGCAGATACTGTTAAAGTTATAACTTCACTTTTGACGTCTGAGCCTTTTGTATAAATTCTAGTCATTGTTCTGGGGCTGCCGCCACCAACATCAACCATTCCTGTGCTCTTGATTAATCCAGTGGATGAGTTGATCGAAAAATTTGAGTCGCCAGTTAGCGTAAATGTCCCTCCAGAGTGATCGTTAATAAATTTCTCTAAGTCTGTTCCATTAGTGCGAGGAGTTGGCGCTGGCACGGTAATTTCAAAACCTTCAACGGTTAAAGAGGAAATATCCGAAACTGCATTTGATGTACCTGTAGCGGTAATGCGCATTTGGTTGTCTAATCCACTTGGCCCGGTAAATGAGAGGGAGTAAGCGCCCTCACTCAACTTAATAACGCTTGCATCCACTCCAATATTTGCAGCATTTACAGCAGCAGCAATTTGAGCGATCGAATTTTGGCCTGAGGCGATGTTGACAGTTTTTGATGCTCGACTTGTATTTGCTGTAAACGTGTTTCTGGCGGTGTTCCATTCACCAAAATCAAATTTTAATGAAGTGATTGATGCCCTTGAAGTGGCTGCAGTAAAGCCTGCGAAGGATAGAGTGTGTTTTTCGGCAATCTGTGAAATATTTAGGTTATGTTCAAACGGCTCTACTTTGAACGTGCCTGTTTCTTCGATGGATACAGCAGTGTTTGATGATGTGGTGACAAGTCCAGTTTTCCCGTCAATCGCTTTAAGATTTTTGTCTAGTGTAGACAGATCGCCCTTCAGTTGGCCAAGTGCGGATACAGAAACTGTCTTATCGTCAATCCGTTTCTGAATGACATTTTCTTGCGGAACCCGCTCAGCATCGACAATGGCATCAACGATTTGTGTGACGTTTAGACCACTCCCCACATTTAATGCACTCAGGTAATCAACTGTCATGAATCAGTCCGTTTAATTCTATCCACCACGCGTGATTAAGCAATTTTTGTGCCTAATCCTAAAATTTGTGCCAAACTGAAAGCGTGACGGGTTTGAATTTTAGGGCGAATGGTGAAGTTGTGTTTCAGTTCCAGGCCAGAATTGTCAGCTATTTATGTATTTCCTCTCTTCTAGGATTAACGATTGGCGTCTTCGTTTCTTTAGTAGCAAATGTATTTGTAAATGGTATTAAATACTTTGAAACGCTTAGATTAACATTACTTTCAAGCTTTTCTTCTTTTGACTACGCTGAGTACATCATACCATTTGCATGGCTTGCAGTCGGTTTTGTTGTTGTCTTTCTTATAAAAAAAATTGTGGGTTGTACGTCTTGGCAGGGACCTGCAGATGCTATTTACTGCGCCCATAGACCAGACAAGAGTATGGATATTCGTCAAGGGTTTGGCACTGTGCTTGCGGCCTTTACTTCATTGAGTGCTGGTGCTTCCTTGGGCCAATATGGTCCCATTGTGCATATGGGCGCTTTGATCGGAGGCTTCTTCCGAAAATACAACCTTTCTTCAATACATTTATCAAATGATATTTATTTGGGATGCGGTGTTGCTGCAGCCATTTCTGCGGGTTTCCAAGCTCCAATTGCTGGTGTGATATTTGCCCATGAGGCAATTTTGAGGCATTTTTCAGTAAGGGCGATTGCACCTATCGCAATTTCTAGTATTTGTGCGGCTTCAGTAGGCGAATGGTTGAATTTAAGTGAAAATATGTTGGCATTAAATTTTGGATCAGAGCCATTAATGAGGCAGGTTCCCGCTTTACTAATTGGTGGCTTTGTATTTAGCTTGGTTGCTGTATTTATGATGAAGTCGACATTGAATGGCATAGCTGCGGTCAATAAGCTAAATTTACCAGTTCATTTTTTGGGCTTGATAGCCATTTCTGGATTAGGGATTCTAAGTATTTTCGTTCCAGAAACAGTTGGTATTGGCATGAAGCCCCTTCTAAGTATTTTGTCGGGCCATTATGAAATTACGGCACTGACTTTGTTATTTTTTGCAAAAATCTTAGCTATTTTAGTATCTATTTGTTTTGGATTCGTAGGTGGTTTTGTTTCACCCGCTTTGATAATCGGCGCATTGTCAGGAGCCTTACTTTCCGCATTCTTATCATTTGTCGGTTTTGATGTGTCTCCCGTTACACTAATGATTGCTGGGATGGCCGCTGTTTCTGGTACGATTGTTGGCGCTCCGATATCCATGGTAATGCTTGTTTTTGAATTAACAGAATCTTATGATTTTGCCGTTTCAGCTATGCTTAGCGTCGTAGTGGCAAATTTATTCAGTCATCTAGTATTTAGCCACTCTTTATTTGATGAGCAGCTCAAGCGTCGAAATATAGATGTCTCTGTTGGCCGCACTAATCTTGCTCTGATGGAACAGTCAATAGCTGAAATCGTCCAAACAAATTTTCTCAAGATCTCTCCAGATGACTCTGTTGCCAGAACAATAGACTTGCTGAAGAAAGAACAACAGACTGAGGCATATTGTGTCGCAGAGGACGGAACTTATGTTGGAAAGCTGTTTCTACCTCAGCTTTTAAAGGTAAACCCTCACATGAAAGTCAGCTTAAGCATAGTCTCCAATGACACCATTATTCCAGCAGGTGCGTCAATTTTTCAGGCTATAGAAATTGCTTCTGACTTTGTTGGAGAAGCTATGGCGGTTGTTGACCAAAAAAGTGGCCAGATTTTGGGTGTGGTGACTGAAGCAGACATATTCTCTGTTTATCTTGAGGCGCAATCAGACGCGCACAAGCTTGAGCATGGCTGAGCCCAAGTCTTTCTGACTGTTAGGCTAAGATATCTATTTGATTTCTGAAGCGCGGCGCGTCTGCATATAAATTTGATATTCGTTCTGTCCGTGTCGCGCTTACATTCTGCACAAAAATAGGGCCTAATGCAGCTCTGGCCTGAAGATATTGTTCAGTCACAATTGTTGATGGAGCTTGACGTGCTGACCTAATCTGGCTGAGCGGAAAGCCAGAATGTTCAGAAAAGATGCGCGAAATGGGTTCTGCCGGCTCAATATATCCAGCTGTGTGACGTTCTGGTGGCATGAGACTTGCAGTGTCTGCCTTGGCAGGTGAACGCGCGGATTTTGACGTCCTCTCTATAGCTGATGCCAATCTGGTGGTTTGTGCGTCATTAAGAATTGGTGCGTACATGCCTCAAAGCATACTGAACTATGTAGATTTTTGCAAGAAATCGAGGTGAAGGCGGGCATGAATTACGGGAAAATCACACAAGCCTATCAGAATGCTGAAAATCAAGCACTTCAAGAGACTAATGATCCCCATCTCATAGTTCTGACAATGTTTAATGCCTTGTTAAAATCAATGGGTATCTTTGCAGAAAATATTGATATTTCTGAAGGTGGTCAACCAGAGCTGAAATCGAAGCATTTTGCTAGATCTTTGACGATTATATATGCTCTGCAGACTAGTCTTGATTTTGAAAAAGGCGGTGATATCGCAGAAAATTTATTTCAACTCTATGAATTTGCCCGTGAGAAGTTGATGGAAGACTTAAAAACCGGAAAGCTTGACGGAACTTTGCAGGCCATTCACTGTTTGGCAGACATCCGTGATGCTTGGGATGAAATGGGAAAGCAGAATGTTGAACATGGCTGAAATCAGGGAACAATTCTCTGCGCTTAACGGCCATATTGCGACAGCTTTAACTGATAAAGACTTCAATCGTGCTGTAACACTTGATCAAGCGCGTCAGAGTATCCTAAAGGAACTTTGTTTGATGGACATGTCAGGGATAGATGAGAGCTTTTTCTCCTTTATTGAGCAGTGTGCAAGAGATAACGCGGAACTGATTGAGACCATTGAAAAAGAAATGGATGAGCTTACCTTCCGCCAGAGCCGCACTCGCAAAGCACAGGTGGCCTACACAAACTAGTGTGAAAGCTTGAGATATTTTACCAGCTATAATCTAGTTTACAGGCTTTTCAATCATGAATTTTTTCATTTTCTCGATTAATGTTGTCCGCCGTAGCTTCAGACTGTCCGCGGCGGCAGAAATCATGCCATCTGATTTCTGAAGAGCTGCTTCGATGAGTACAATTTCAACATCTTGGAGATGCCGGCGTAAATCTATATTATCGAAAAAAGAAAACCACTCCTGATAATGGGACGGATGCGGCAGAGGAAACTCATTTGCCTCGCTTGTTTTATCGAGGGGTTCCGTAAGAGGAGCCAAATCTGCTGAGGCCGCCCATAACGCCTCTTGTTCTTCAATCGAATCCGGTACTTTTATGCGCAGCAGATTATTTTTCACATCTGCTTGTTCGACTTGGCGTCCAGGAAATAGCAAGCAGGCTCTTTCCAAAAGATTGCGTAATTCGCGGACATTTCCTGGCCACGGATAGCGCATCAATTCAGCATGAGCTCCTTCAGTAAAAGTAGGTTGGGCAGCCCTCTCTGTCTCACCGCTTTTCATCATCGCCGAGAGCAAAGCGGGAATGTCAACAGTCCGGCTTGCCAGCGCAGGCATAGTCATTGGGAATACGTTAATGCGGTAAAATAGGTCTGCTCTAAACTTTCCAGCCTCGATATCATTTTCGATGTTCTGATGTGTGGCACAAACCAAACGGAAATCTACCTTCACATCAGTGCCACCACCCACTCGCTGTATTGTGCGATTTTCGAGCGCGCGCAGCAGTTTAGCTTGCAACGCAAGCGGCATATCGCCAATCTCGTCCAGAAATAAAGTACCGCCAGATGCCATCTCAAAGCGGCCAGCCCTGGCCTTTTCTGCACCGGTAAAGGCCCCCTTTTCATGGCCAAACAGTTCGCTTTCAAGCAATTCAGACGGAATGGCTGAACAGTTTACTGATATTAGCTTTCCCTTTCGGCCAGATAAACTATGCACCGCGCGGGCAACCAGTTCTTTACCGGTTCCGGTCTCACCCTGCACTAAAATCGTAGTAGTTGAAGGGGCGGCCAGTTCGATGAGTTTCTTGATCTCACGCATAGGTGCGGACTGCCCTACAAGAAGATCATCAAGTCCGCTCATCAACCTCAGCCTCTTTGGATTTTGTTGTATCTGTTTGGATAAAAGAAAAAAGAGTCAAAAAACCGTCTACAATACTAAAGTGAAATTCATAAATGTCAAAAAAATGAATGTAAAATTAAGAAATAAAAAAAATAATTAAAAACATTAAGTTATGTAATTTTTTTCGGTGCTTTTTTTAATTGGCCTGCTTTTTGCCTTTTCCCCTTAGCACATTTTGTGGGAGTAGGAACAGTGGCAACAATTGCAATTGAAAAGACTGACCTTATTGGTGCAGAACAACTGGCAGCGTTTCTTGAGCGTAGAATGGCAGCAGTTATGTGGTTAGATGCGCATAACGAGCTGTCGAAGGCTACAATGCCAGCGAACACCATTGATGCTTATGTATGCAGCCAAACTTTTAGTGAATCAAAAGGCGGGGTATCTGCCGTTGTTGAAATCGCACGGGGCCTAAAGGCAAGTCGTGTTCTCATTCTAGGCAGTAATGAAAGCGGAAATTTTTCTGTACAAACAGAAATGAAGGGCAATCTTATTCATTTGAACATAGCTGCATCTGACCGTTCAGGCCCATATCTCTGCCCAGACTTCCCGTCAAATTATTCCTTGCAGATGGCCTGTTCACTGCTTTTGAATGATGATTATGTGGCTGTTGCCGATCAAAAGAGCCATGAGCTCATGGCCCTGTCGCGCCGCGTCAGTCAAACAGATGTAACTGTCTTTATCAATGGGCCAACGGGCACGGGTAAAGAAGTTATAGCCCGGTTCATTCATAACCAGTCTAGCCGGCATGAAGCACCCTTTGTTGCAGTCAACTGCGCGGCAATTCCAGAAAATATGCTTGAAGCGATTTTGTTTGGTCATGAAAAAGGAGCCTTTACAGGCGCATCAACAGCCAATAAGGGCATTTTCCGTGCGGCAGACGGGGGAACTCTTCTGCTGGACGAAATCTCTGAAATGCCACTTGGTCTTCAGGCTAAACTGTTACGGGTTTTGCAGGAAAAGAAAGTCACACCGCTGGGCAGCCAGCGCGAGTTATCTGTGGATGTTCGAGTGGTCGCCACAACGAATAGAAATATGATTACAGAAGTGCGTGAAGGCCGTTTTCGGGAAGATTTATTTTATCGACTGAATGTTTTTCCGCTGACAACACGGCATTTACATGAACGAAAAGACGACATCATTGCTATCAGCACAATTCTTCTGAAACGCCATTGCATGAAGGAAAGCACGCTACCTGCACTACACACCAGTGCCGCAGAAACGCTGATGGCTTATCATTGGCCTGGCAATGTGCGCGAGCTGGAAAATGTGTTGCAGAGGGCCTTGGTGCTGTGTGTGGATAATCAAATCACGGCTGCGGACATCATGGTTGATGGCGTCGTTGACACCCAGCTTTCTGAACTTCGTCTTCCCCAGACAGAACAACAGTCTGAACTGCGTGCTTAACCGATAGATGATAAAGGCAGAGAATTAACGATGATTGACAAGATTTCCATGACCTCGACACGCATTCCCTACATTAATGGTCAGGCCCAATCCAGTTTGGCGACAGGGCTAGCAAGCCAGCCTACAAAAGCCTCTCTGCGCACCCAATTGTTGGAACAGGCAGATAAGGTATTTACTCCTGACCGTGTGCAGACGAGTTTTCCTGGACGAATGGTGGATGCGCTCAATTCTGTTGCTGATGCGCAGAATGAGGCTGCGCAGATAACACGTGATTATGAATTGGGTCGCGAGCAGGACTTGTCGAAAGTAATGATTAATCAACAAGTTTCTTCGCTTGGGTTCCAGTTAACCTTAAATATCCGCAACAAGGTTATGACAGCCTACAAAGACATCATGAACATGCCGGTATGATGTTTCTGTCAAATAACCTTAAAGTTGAACTAAAGAGAGACTGAATATGGCCGACCTCGCAGCAACAAGATCAACAGAAATTACCGAAACTGGCACAGGCCTTCTTCCAAGATTTGGAGGCTTAGTAACACAGTTCGGAAGGGTCTCCCAAGAGCCAGCCTTCCGCCGTGCTATGCCAACAATTATTGCCATTTTAGTCACGCTAATCGGGCTTGTTGCTTACTTTCTAATGCAGCAGCCGGTGCGTACCACTTTATATGCATCTCTGCCAGAGGCGGAAAAATCTCGGGTTGTAGATGCGCTGGAAAATGCCGGTGTGGATGTATCGCTTGACCCAACCACAGGCGATGTAATGGTTTCTGCAGATGACTATCACTCCGCACGTATAATGCTTGCTGCACAAGGTCTTCCAACAGTTGTGCCAACAGGTTACGATAATTTAGAAGCCATACAAATGGGGTCAAGCCGTTCAGTTGAGTCCATGCGCTTGAAACAGGCACAGGAACTTGAATTAGCTCGGTCAATTGCAGAAGTCGAACATGTTTTATCCGCTCGTGTGCATCTTGCGTTACCTGAACGTGAAGTCTTCATTCGACAGGAAGCACAACCAAGTGCTTCTGTGTTTGTACAACTTGCCAAAGGTCGGGTGCTAGGCCGCTCTCAGGTTGAAGCGATTATTCATCTTGTTTCATCTTCTGTGCCGAAATTAGCAAGAGAAAACGTATCTGTCATTGATCATAATGGCAGTTTGCTCTCCAACCCAACAACTCCAAATGGCCGCATTAACGATGCTGAATTTGAGCATCGTGTGCGGATGGAAGAGACTTACCGTAACCGTATTATATCATTGCTGACGCCGATAGTTGGGCCTGGCAACATCAATGCACAGGTGAATCTTGACATTGATTTCACACGTTCTGAAGTAACTGAGGAAATTGTTGACCCAGATGGGAATGCACTGCGGTCAGAGCAGAACACTCAGGACCTAACGCGCGAAACACCGGCAAAGGGAATTCCTGGTGCGGTTTCCAACACACCGCCACAATCCCCAGACATTTCGACAACAAACACTACAATTTCTGGAGAAGAAGACTTACGTTCAAAATCTTCAAGTGAGGTGAAAAACTACGAAGTCAGTCGGACTGTATCGAACACTATGAAGCCCTCCCATCGAATCCGAAAGATTAATGCCGCTGTGCTAGTTCGTGAACAAATCATTATTGACCCTGAGACTGGGCTCGAAACATCTGTCCCGCTGGCTGATGACATGATGCGAAAAATTGAAGCTCTTGTGGTAGATGCCATTGGCATAGATGTAAATCGTGGTGATAGTTTAACCGTTTCTAGTTCTGCGTTTATCCAGGAGTTAGAGGGGGTTGAAGCACCGTGGCACGAAGGAGCATGGTTCCGTTCAGCCCTGAACCAGTTTGCTATGATACTCATTCTTGCTATTGTGATTTTGGGGATTGTCCGCCCACTTCTAAATCGTATCCTTGTTCCATCAGCAACCACTGCCTCTGGGATAGTTGAAGGTGAAGATGACCTTGATCTGGATCAGATTGAGGTTGGTGAAGGAGAGAGTCTTGAAGACATCAAGGCTAAGTTGAAGCCTAAGAAACAGGCGATTTCTGCTGAAATGCTGGATACAGCGAACACCTATGATGACAAGGTGGCAGTAATTCGGATGATCGTTGCTGATGAAGCTGGACGCGTATCCAATGTCTTCAAGAGCATGATGCAGCGTGATCTCGATCTTTAAGCAGGCAAGATACAAAGGCTTAACAATCGGTCTTGCACGGACTAGTGTTTAAAAGGGAATGTGAAAAATGGCGGTAGCGGCAGAAGTTATGAGCGAAGATGAAAGATCCCAGTTTGAGCGTCTGACAGGGACCCAGAAATCAGCAATTTTGATGATGTTGCTGGGGGAGGACGAGGCGTCTGAGATTATCCGTAACCTGTCGCCCAAGGAAGTTCAGCACCTAGGGACTGCTATGTATTCTGTGCAGGGACTAGATCAGGATACTGTTAATGCTGTTCTTGACGAATTCCTGGCTATTATTAAAGCCCAAACTAGCTTGGGCATGGGAGCAGGGAATTATATCCGTAACGTAATGAATAAGGCATTGGGTGAGGATAAAGCCCAGTCTGTACTAAGCCGGATTGCTCCATCTACTTCTGCTCGGCCAATTGAAATTCTTGACTGGATGGATGCCCGCTCAATCGCTGAGCTTATTATTGATGAACATCCACAAATTATTGCGCTGATAATCTCTTATCTGGATGCTGGGCAGGCAGCTGATGTACTTGGCTTGCTTCCAGATGCGCTTCAGTCTGAAATTGTCCGTCGGATTGCGACGCTACAGACGGTTGGGCCTGATGCGCTTTCAGAGCTTGAAAATGTGATGCAGTCTAAATTCAAGGCCAATGCTTCATTGAGGGCAGCAAAGGTTGGCGGTGTTGATGCAGCTGCGCGGATTATGAACTTCACAAAACAGGATATGGAACAGCGTATCATGAAGGATA
>MDTD01121051.1_pt1 | contig 11472 bp, 7 predicted proteins | sample 811221 | NCBI WGS metagenome assembly MDTD01 (sample SAMN05326646, study PRJNA326480) | marine metagenome | isolation source: seawater | place: Pacific Ocean: South West | collected 2011
GAAGCTCACGAAGATCGCACAGATGACGGCGACGACCCGCGCGACCTTGGAGTCGTAGCGGTCGCCTACGAAGTCGGGCACGGTGAACTTGCCGAACTTGCGCAGGTACGGCGCCAGTAAGAGCGCCAGCAGCACATAGCCGCCGGTCCAGCCCATCAGATAGACCGAGCCGTCATAGCCAGCGAAGCTGATGATGCCAGCCATCGAGATGAAGCTCGCCGCTGACATCCAGTCGGCAGCCGTCGCCATGCCGTTGGCAAGCGGCGGCACGCCCCCGCCCGCGACGTAGAACTCCTTGGTCGAACCGGCGCGGCTCCAGATCGCGACGCCGATGTAGAGCGCGAAGCTCAGGCCGACCAGGACGAAGGTCCAGGCTTGGACACCCATCAGTCTTCCTCCTCCCGCACACCGAACTCGCGGTCCAGCTTGTTCATGCGCCAGGCATAGACGAAGACCAGGATCACGAATGTGATGATCGACCCCTGCTGGGCAAACCAGAAGCCAAGCGGGAAGCCGCTGCCCGGCAGCTTCCACTGATCCAGCCAGTCGCGCAGCAGGACGCCGCAGCCGAAACTGGCGATCGCCCAGACGAGCAGCAGCGTGAGCAGGAGCCGGATATTGCGGGCCCAGTAGGCGGCGCGCTGTGCGGGAGTCAGTCCGCCGGCGGGCGGGCGACTCTGGGAGTGTTGGGGGCGTTCCGAGTTCATCAGAGATCAGCGCAGAGCGCCCGGGACATCGAGCAGAAGTGAGTTCGAAACCGAGTTGCCGAAGTCCTCGTAGCGATCTAGCGTCCAGACCACGCGCTTCGACTTGGGCTCGATCTCAATCAGCAAGGGCTGACCGGGGCCGGCGTGGCAGTTCCCGATCACGTAGTGGCCGTTCGGCAGGACCTCGAGGGTCGTGACCCAGGCCAGGCGGATGCCGTCCAGCTCGTCCTGACTGAGCTGCCAAACGATCTCCTTCGCCGGCGTAACTTCCAGCACGCTGTGTCCGTTTCCCGTCGCGATCAGTGTGTTGCCGTTCTTCAGCCGGAGCGTGCCAAAGACCTTATCGCCGAAGGAGTCCGGGCCGTGGCCGCCTCGCCTCTCGCGCCCGAACAGCGGCACGTCGTACTCCCAGACGACGCGGCCGGATCCCTGCTCGATCTCGCGGACGACGCCGTCGCCCTCGTGGCAGACCAGATAGCGGTCCGCGGCGATCTTGCGCACCAGCCGCGTGTCCATGTGAGGGTGCGGGTGGTCGACCGTCAGCGGCGTCTCCGAAATCACCGAACCGTCGCGCTCCACCTCAAGGATTCGCGCCGGGCCGCTCTCGGCGATCATCATCCGCCCCCGCGCCAAGGGCTGGAAGGCGTGCACTTCCACCGGTACGCCGGCGTTGCCGTGGCTCGTCCCCGAGGCATAGCTCCACAGCACCTCGCCGCTCGCCAGATCCAGCTCGACGACCTCACCCCAACCGCGCTGCACGAAGACCTGACCCTCCGCGCTCAAGTGCAGATCGTGAATCCCGCCCCACGGGCGCTCCAGACTGATGCTCCCGTCTGGCTCAACAATGGCCAACTTGCCGTTGCCGTGCAGCAGGACGCGATGCCCCTCGTGAGGCTGAGACGGCGGGGCCGCGCAGGCGGCGAGGAGGACGGCTGGAACGAGCACAGCCCAGGCTGCTGGGGGGAGCATAGCCAGAGTCTAGCCCGGGAGTCCTAGAGAGTCAGGCTGGCGACGAGCAGCAGCGCAGCGCCGGCATCCGCCGGCTTGAGAAACCGCGAAGGCTGATCGCGCAGGTAGTCCAGAAGTGCGCCGGTCGGACAGCCGTAGTGGCAGTAGGCAAGCGGCACCCAAGCGGCGGCGAGCACGCTGAGACCGGCCAGGATCAGGCTAGCCATGGCGGCGTTCTGCGGGTTCCAGGCGGCGAAGGGCTCCCAGCTGGCGAGCTCGACGCCAGCGCCGGCGTCGCGGGTGGCGAGCAGCAGCATGCCCACCGCGGTGAGCAGCAGCAGTCCAGGCAGACGGCGGAAGGCGGCATCCACGCGCGGGGCCAGCTTGTGCGACGCGCGCGGGGCAAGCAACTGCTGCAGCGCGCCGTGCGCGCAGAGTGAGCGGCAGTAGGTCTTGCGGCCGAGCAGCGCCGGCCCAAGCACCGCAGCGAGCACGAATCCCGCCAGCAGCGGAGCAGACTGCCAGGGCAGCCCGTGCTGCGCCCAGGACCAGGCCGAATCGAGCGACAGCAGCGCGCCCGCGCCGACTCCGAAACCGAGCACCACCCCCACGCGCAGAGCCTTGCGCGCGGCGCGCCGGCGCCGCAGCGGCGTCACCAGGACCAGCAGCGCCGCGCCGCCGACCATCCAGCCGAGCAGTTCGCGCGGACTGCGCGCGAGCTGCAGGGAGCTTGCCGGGCTCTGGGACTCCTGCCGCAGCCGGCGCGCGGCCGTCGCCTGCAGCGAGCGGACGATCCCCTGGCTGGTCATGGTCGCACCGGAGACTCCTTCCACTCCGCCCGGCCCCGCCTGCAGTGCAGCTACTTCCTCCAGGGTCAGCCCCTCAAACAGCGCCCAGAAGCTGCGATCCGTGCGGACATCCTCGATGTACGGCTCGTTGTCGAAGCTCTCGCCCATCAGGGCGCGCTGCAGCACACCCTCCTCCGACAGGATGAGCAGGACCTGGGTCGGCCCCTGGTAGCCGAGCTTCGGCAGAACCTCGGCTTCGATCAGCTCCTCGCCCTCGGCCAGCACCACCAGCTCCGAGGGAAGGGGTGGGAAGGGGCTCGGCGGCGGGGTGCCGGCAAACTTCAGCCGGACGGCGTTCTGGATCGCGCGGCTGGTCAGCGTAGCGCCGGAAACCGCGTCGACCTGCCAGCCGCCGAGCTGTTCAAGGCTCAGGCCCTGAAGCGAAGGCAGGAAGCTGGCGTGTTCGGCAATCCGTCGGACATAGCTCGCCGAATCGGCGCTGCGCAGAATGAGCGCCTGCTCCACCCGCCCCTCCTGGTCGAGGACGAACTGCACGGTCGTCGGCCCGGCCCATCCGGCCACGGCGTCGCCTTCCGGGGAGGTCGATACGACCCGCTGATCCTCCACCCAGCTGAGCAAGCCTACCTCGGGCTCGTGCGGAAGCGCGCCGGGAGCTTCGCGGCTGGCACGCGTGGTCAGCTGCCAGACGATCGCAGCGACCAGCGCCAGCCGACCGAAGTGCGCTAGTCGCGCGAGGCCGCGACGGGCTTGAGCTGACATGCGTCGACGCAGGCGAGTCCGCCCGCCCCTTGAGTGCCGACGTGCACCTCGACGACCGCGCCGCGCAGCAGCCGGTAACGGCCGAGCGCATGGAAGGTGCCCTGCGCGGGCGCCTGCTGCATGTCGAGCCGATGCCCATGCTGCTGCTGGCCTCCGCCCGGAGCGGCGATCGGAGCCACGACCCGAACCGGCACCTGCTGCCCCCGATTCTCGTGCTCGCGATAGGCCAGGCGCACCTCATACTCGCCATCAGCGGGCGCGGTCATGCGGAAGACCGCCTTCGCGCCGGTGTCCGGCGAGGCGTAGCGATAACCCCAGCCGATGTGCCCTTCCAGGCCATCAGAGTGCCCCCAGGAACCGAGCAGATCGGCCTGACGATCATCCAAAACCACGCCGTCGAAGCTCGCCGGGTCGAGCCCGCTGAGCGGGCCGAAGGCCCCGGCCGCCGGGATGATGCGATCCGGAAGCAGCAGCTTCCCGGCCAGCCCATCGCGGCGCGCCGCTCCCGGCAGCTGCAGCAGCTCGTGCATTTCTTCCCAGTGTTTCTCGTAGACGCCGCGCGGCGTGATGCCCTCGCGCGCCGCGATCGAAGCCGCCTTGCCGACCACTTCGCCCATCATCCCGCAGGTGCGCATGACCCGGACCGTGCCTAGCGCTTCGTGGGTCACGCTGATGCAGCGCCCGGCCAAGAAGAGATTGGGCACGTTGCGTGAGTAGAAGCAGCGGTACGGGACGGGGTAGCCGTAGTCGCGATCGACCCGATCGTCATGCACCGCGATCGAGATGAAGGGGTTGTCCGGGAACTTCGTCGCGTACTGCTCCTTCGGGTAGTGCAGGTCGATGGTCCAGGTGCTGGGCACGCAGCCGTCGGGGAAATCGCGCTTGGTGACAATGTCCTCCTCGGTCAGGATCACATCGCCAAAGAAGCGGCGCGACTCACGCGGCCCACCGATGGCGGCCAGCCAGGTCATGCGCGCGTTGACGTGATCGGTCGCCCCGCCGCGGTTCTTCATCGCGTGGAAGGCGCCGTAGGCGGCGCGCAAGTTCCAGTCCCGGATGCCTTCGGCGTCGCGGAGCGGATCCTTGTCGTAGCCGCTCTCCCAGAACCACTCGGCGTGGAAGCGCCGCGGATAAGGAAAGTCCTCCATCTCCAGGTCGAGCGCCCACGGCGCAGCCCAGAACTCGCTCGGCTCCTCGGCGTTCTCCCAGCGCCACATATTGGACATGCCCATGCGCCCCTCGGGGGTCATGGTTCCGTCGGCACCGGCCGCCGCCGCGAGCCAGCCGTGCCCGGTCGCGTCACAGTACAGCGCGCCGCGAAACTCGACGCGCGCCGCCTTGCGAATGTCGAGCACTTCGACCGCTTCGATCTGCGCCGGGTTCGCCGCCGTCGCCGGACTCATCCGCACTCCATCCATGCGGTGCATCAGGAACAGGTCGATGTTCGGCTCGGCGCGCACGACCGCTTCCTTGTGCGCGTCGCCGAACTCGTGCGCGGCTCCAGGCGACTTGGTGGCGTTGTCGGCGAACTCTTCGACGATCTCGCCGATGCGCGGGTACTTGCCGCGCCGGATGTGGCCTTTGGACCAGACGCGGATCTCGCTCGAGCCATTGCCACCCAGAACGGGGCGGTCCTGAATCAGCGCGACCTTGCAGCCCATGCGCGCCGCCGAGATGGCCGCACCCAGGCCCGAATAGCCGCCCCCGACCACGACTAGGTCATAACCATCGTGGACGGTCAGCTCGGGATTGCCGAGCAGCGCGTCGCGCCAGCTGCGCGGCGCATCTTCCAGCGGTGGAAGTTCGCCGCCGCGCGCGAAGTAGATCGCATCGCAGCGCCCATCGAAGCCCGTCAGGTCGACCAGCTCAAGGACCGCGACCGGCTCGGCCAAATCCACCCAGCCGCCATCGTGCCAGCCCCACTGGGCGCCTTCGGTGCCGAACTCGGTCGCCAGAGCCTGGCCGTTGACGCGCAGCGCAAAGCGCCCCGGATCCCCTTCGACGCCCCATCGCTCGACCCAATCCTTGGTCCGCACCCAGACGCGCCAGCGACCCGCACTGGGCAGCGCGACCGTGGTCCGCGCCGGCGCCACCGGCCGCCCCAGCCCGTGCGCCAGCAGATAGGGCGAACCCATCTCGAAGGTGAACTGGGTGTCGAGCGTCCAGCCGCCAAGATCCTCGAAGGCCTCGGCCTCCACCAGCATGGACTGCTGCGCAGGCAGGGAAGTCCACCCCGCGAGGGTGGTCAGAACGAGCAAGGCGGCACGCCGAAGCATGCCGCCCAGGGTATCGCACGGCGCAGCGCGCGGCGCCGCCGACGGTCTAGTTGCCCCGCTGCGCGCGACGCATCGCGTTGCCGCGCGGAGCGCGGTTGCCGGGAGTCGCTTCGATGCGCGTCTCGGTGATCTGCGGCGGCCAGGTGTTGTCGCTCAGATCGGCATCGGCCGTCTCCAGGTAGGGATCCAGGGTCACGCTCGCCAAGGGCTTCTCGCACAGCAGCAGCTTGGTCACCGACTCGTTGTCGCGGCGCCAGATCTCGGCCGGGATCCGCCGCACCTCTTCGCTGCCGTCCTCGTAGGCGAGGTGGAAGATCAGCGGCATCGGGATGCCGCCGTCATTGCGCACCTCGGCGACGTACCAGTAGAGGTTGGAAGCGAGGGCCGCGCGCTGCGCGTCGTCCAGGCCGGCCACCATCTCCTCCCACTGCCGCACATCCTGCTCGGTCGGATCGAGCTCGTCGTACCGGTTGTAGAAATCGAGCAGCTCGGGGAAGCGCTCGACCCGCATTTCCAACTCGCGGTTGCGCTCGATGCTCAGGTGGATCGGCTCGGCGGCCCGCTGGGCCTTGGCGAGCTCAGCTTCCGCCTCGGGGCCCTGGTCGGCGACGCGATAGAGCTTCAGATCGGCGACCGCCAGGTCGACATGGTCGGTGGTGAAGAACCAGTTGCGCCAGAACCAGTCCAGGTCGACTCCGCTGGCGTCCTCCATCGTGCGGAAGAAGTCCGCCGGCTCGGGGCGCTTAAAGGCCCAGCGCTGCGAGAAGGTGCGGAAGGCGAAGTCGAAGTTCTCGCGACCGATGATCGTCTCGCGCAGGATGTTCAGCGCGGTCGCCGGCTTGCTGTATGCGTTCGGTCCGGCCTGCAGCAGCGATTCGGAGTTGTTCATGATCGCCACCTGGTTGTCGGAAGCCATGTAGCCGACGATGTTGCGCGGCGGGCCGCCCCGCGAGGGATAGTCTTCCTCCCACTCGCGCTCGCTGACGAACTGCAGGAAGGTGTTGAGGCCCTCGTCCATCCAGGTCCACTGCTTCTCGTCCGAGTTGACGATCATCGGGAACCAGTTGTGCCCGACCTCGTGAATGATCACGCTGATCAGGCCGTACTTGGTTCGCGCGCTGTAGGTGCCGTCGCTTTCCGGGCGCGGCCCGTTGAAGCAGATCATCGGGTACTCCATCCCTCCCCCGACGACCCCGTTGACCGAGATCGCCGTCTCATAGGGATAGGGGAACGCCATCCGGCCATAGACCTCAAGGGTGTGGGCGACCGCATGCGTGGAATACTGCCCCCACAGCGGGTCGCCCTCGCGCGGCCACAGCGACTGGCAGAGGACCGGCTCGGCGCGCCCCTCGACCGGCTGGCCCATGGCGTCCCAGAGGAAGGCCCGCGAGCTGGCCCAGGCAAAGTCGCGCACGTTCTCGGCGCGCCAGCGCCAGGTCTTGGTCTCACCGCTCTTCGCCGACGCGCGCGTGGCGTCCGACTCTTCGCGGGTCACGATCATCATCGGCTTGTCCGCGCGCGCGGCCTGCCCCAGGCGCTCCATCTGCACCGGGCTGAGCACCTCTTCCGGATTCAGCAGCGTGCCCGAGGCCGAAACGATGTGATCGGCCGGCATGGTGATCTCCACTTCGTAGTCACCGAACTCAAGGGTGAACTCGCCGCGGCCGAGGAACTCCTTGTTCTGCCAGCCGGTGTAGTCGGTGTAGGCGCACATCCGCGGGAACCACTGCGCCATGCCGTAGATCCAGTTGCCGTCCTCGAGCGGCTCCGCGCCGGTGCGGCCGCGGACCTCGGCGGTGTTGTTGACCGTGTACTCCCAGTTCAGCTCAAACTCGACGCTCTCGCCCGGCTCCAAAGGCGTCGGCAGCTCGATCCGCATGGTGGTATCCAGCTCATGCGTCTTGAGCGGCTGCCCGCCGACCAGCTGCACGTTTGAGATCATGCAGGAGCCGTCGAAGCTCTCGGTCACCAGCTGGCGCGCCAGGGTATTGAGACTCGCGCTGTCCATATCCGGCGCCAAAGAAGTGAGCACCGAATGGCTCTGGGGCGCACGGCGGTTGGGCTCGACCTGCAACCAGAGGTAGCTCAGCGCGTCCGGCGAATGATTGTGATAGTGAATCTGCTCGTGGCCCTGGAGCCGCCGGGTCTCGGTGTCGATTTCGACCCGAATCCGATAGTCGGCGCGCTGCTGCCAGTACGCGTGGCCGGGGGCCCCGGACGCGGTGCGGTAGCTGTTCGGAGTGGGGAGCTCCTGATGCAGCTGGCGGAATCGATCCGCCCCGCGATCCGGATCCTGGGCGGCGACCAAGCCGAGGCCCAGCGCGAGGCCGGCCAGGAGGACATGCATGGGTTGGAGGGAGCGCAGCATGGCCCCCCATCCTAAGCCAGGAACTAGGCCTTCAAAGCCGCTTCCAGCCGATCAAAGCCGGCCTCGAGCTGACTCCACTCCGGGCCGAAGCTGAACCGCATGTGGTGATCCCATGCCCCGATGTCGGCCGCGTGGCTGCCTTCCGGGTTGAGGTCAAAGGCCTGGCCCGGAATCGCGATCACCTGCTGGTCCAGGGCACGCTCCAGGAATCCGAGCGCGGTGTTCCAGCCCTCGGGCAGGCCGGAGAGATCGCCCCACAGGTAGAAGGTGCCGCGTGGCAGCGGATCCACGCGAATGCCCAGGCGCTCGAGCCGCTCGGCCATGAGCTTCTGCTTGCGCGCGTAGTGAGTACGCAGGACCAGTGCCTCCTGGTCGGCGACGGCAGGGTCGAGCAGCGGCAGGACGGCGCGCTGCAGCGGCCGCATCGTGCCCCCGCCCAAGAAGGCGCAGCAGCTGGCCAGCAGCTCGATGATCTGCTTGGGCGCGACCAGCCAGGACAGACGGAAGCCGGGGTAGCGCCAGTTCTTGGTCAGTCCGTCGAACACCAGCACCGGGTCCTCGTTGACATCCTCGACGTAGCGCGCGCCCGAGACTGGCTCGTCGCGATCGAAGACGTAATGGGCGTAGAACTCATCCAGCGCCAGCGTCGTGCCCGTCTCGCGCGCGACGGCAACCCAGGCCGCCAGCTCTTCGTCGCTGCGTACCCGCCCCGTCGGGTTATTGGGGTTCGAGATCAGCACTGAGGCCAGGCCCTGAGCGTCAATGGCCTCGGCCAGGGCGGCGGCGCTCTGCGTAGGATCATCCAGCCGCGGGTCGTCGATCGGCCGCGGCACCGACAGGCCGACGGTCTCGAGCAGACCCTCGTAGGCGGTGTAGTCGGGGAACAGATAGCCGACCTTGCCGTGATCGAGCATGGCGGCCCAGCGGCTGAGCCCTGCCCGGCCCCCCGGGCAGATCAGGACGTTCTCGGCGGTGTACTGACTCGCCTTGCCGCGGCGGTAGCGCGCGTTGTAGAGCGCGGCCACGGCTTCGCGCGTTTCCATCAGTCCGGCCAGCGGCGCGTACTCGTGATCGTCGCAATCGAAGTGCAGCGCGCGCATGCGCTCCGGCGCGCCCGGAAGCGGGCCGGTCTCGGGGGCGCCCTGCCCCATATTTGCCCAGCTCTTGCCGTCCCGGCCATAGCCGCGTGCGGTGGCTTGGGCGAGCACGTGGACCACCCCCGTGCGAGCGAGCTGGCGGAAGGCGGATGGAAGTCCGGAGGGGACCGGACCGGTGGCAGGGAAACGCGACATCGGCTCGTGCGAACGAGGGCCGCGGATTCTACTTCTTCACGGCGCCGGTCGCTTCCCGGATCGCCGGAAGCGCGCGACGCAGGACCAGCTGCTCGATCCGCCCGCGCCGGCGCGCCGGAACCGGCAGGCGGAGCAGCAGATCCAGCCGGCCTGGCTCGGGCACCCGTAGCGTGACCCGCGGCTCGACCGAAAGCTGATGCAGTCCGCGCGCCTTGGTGACCTTTTCCATGTGCAGGCGGGCCTCCGCGAGGTACTCGCCACACGCGGAGTTCGCGGCATCGAGCAGGGCCTGTTCGGCGACCTTCCAATCGTCCGCGAGCGAGATCGGCACGACGACGGTGTGCAGGATGAACGCCTCGGTGAAGGTCTCGTTGATGACCGAACCCGTCAGGAACAGCGAGTTCGGCAGCACGATCGCCCGCCCGGTGTACTGCGCGGCATGCGTGCCCGGCCCGACCTCGAGCAAGGTCGTAGTGAGCAGAGTCTGGTCATAGACGTCGCCGCGATGATCCCCCACCTCGATGCGGTCGCCGACCCGGAAGCTCTTGGCGGAACCTTCGAGCAGTGTGCCGCTGACGCACATGATCAGCTCCTTGGTGGCGATCACCAGCGCCGCCGCCACGGCCACGGCGGACAGCGCGATCGTCTGCAGCTCCTCCGCCCAGATGATGACCAGGCCGAGCATGATCGTGAGCAGCGTGAAGTTGCGCACCTGCACCAGCCAGCGACGGCGCAGGTCTTCGGACATCTTCTTGGCGCGACGAATCGCGCCCACGCACATCCAGCGCGACAGCAGAACGACCAGCAGAAAGACCGCTGTCTGCACCGCGTGCGGCGAACTGAAGAAGTCGCCGCTGGACTGCTCAAGCAGGGGGAGGCTCACCCCCGTAATTGTGCCGCGCCGGGTCTAATCCAGGAAGCGGAAGCCGTCGAAGAAGAACCACTCATTCGGATCCAGGTCGACCGTGACCCGAATCACCATCTGCTGCGGGTTGGCCACCGTCATCGGTACTTCGACGATCGAGTAGTTGGCCGCGTTCAGCTCCTGCTGCACCGTCTGGAGCACTGCTCCGGACTGGTAGTCGAGCATCTGGATGGTGATGAAGCCCATCGCCGGCCCTGCCACCGTGCGGATCCCGAAGGAGCCGCCGTAGCGCGGAAACTCGAGATAGGCGCCGTCCGAGGTGGTGTAGGTCGCCGAGCCACCGAAGAACTCAAACGGAATGGTCGGCGGCAGCTGGTTGTTCTTCAGCAGATCCCAGCCCCAGCGACGGTCCGGATCCGGGTTCGCCGGGTTGTTCGGCTCGAAGAAGCCGATGCCCGGGTTCTGGTTGTCGGTCGCGTAGTCCATCGGCAGCCGCTCCCACTGGGCGCCCGGCACATCCCGGCCGTACAGCAGCCCGTTCTGACCACCGGCGATGATCGAGCGGTTGTTGGGGCCGAAGTCCGGCGCGAAGTCGAAGCAGTTGCCCCACTCGGCGGGGAAGCCGACGCCTACCTCGTCCCACTGCGGCGCCACCGCATCCGGGTCGAGCTTGAGCAGGCCACCGCCCCAGGTCATGACGTAGACCATCGGCCGCGTCGCCATGTCCGGCGGCAGCTCGAGCGCGAGCGGCAGGTTCTCAAACTTCGGGTACTCGGTGACCTCGACGTTGCTCCAGTCCGTCGACAGATCGCGCAGCGCGTAGAGCCCTTCGGTGGTGATCACCCACAGCACCGCGCCATTCGGGCGGTTGAAGCGCGGGTCGGCGTGCACCGCCTGCACGCGTGCCGGCGGCGTCCAATTGACCAGCTCCCATTCAAAGACCGGGTCAGCTTGGGTGCCGGTGTTGAGCAGATGCAGCACACGCTCGGCGATGTAGGCACCGCCGAAGACGTCCAGCACCGGCGGCAGGTTGACCACGTCGAAGGTCGGCGAGATCGACAGGCTCTTCATCCAGGGCGCGCGATCGGCGCCGGCCGTGCCGGCCACGAAGCTGGCCTGGTCGAGAGTGCGCAGGCCGTCCAGCGAGATGCGCGTCTCGCCGGAGGTCGAGTTTTTCAGGCGGGCGCTCCAGATCAGCACCTTATTGGTGCCGGCGACATCCACGCCCGAGAAGTTCGGGCTGAGCTCCAGGGTGCGGACGTAGCCCGTTTCCCCCATCGAGGACTTGTACAGGCTGTTGACGGACCAGAAGCCCTGGATCTTGGACGGCGCCGGATCCTCGACGCGCGCGACCAAGTCGGCCTGACCGCCGGAGATCATGATGCCGTCCCGGAAGGAGCGCGGCGAACCCACGGCCGGAAGCTGGAAGGCCATCTCCGAACCGGGGA
>MDTD01148578.1_pt1 | contig 11472 bp, 3 predicted proteins | sample 811221 | NCBI WGS metagenome assembly MDTD01 (sample SAMN05326646, study PRJNA326480) | marine metagenome | isolation source: seawater | place: Pacific Ocean: South West | collected 2011
AGCAATTTTAGATCCTATTTTATTTTCTAAATTTACAATTTTATCTATGTAGTCTTTAAACAACAATGTTTCATTTTGTGCGAGATAACCTTGCATGTAATTTACAAGTCCTGCTGTATTGACCCTACTGGCGCTCGTTGCACTGTTAGGAAATTTTAATTGGCTTAATTCTATTCTTTTACTTGTATCGTTGTACACAAGTTGTCCTGCCGCATTACGCACTATTCTACTTCTATCCCACGCCAAACCAAAAAATTGTGCAGGTTTACTTATTGCCCATGCCTTTATCAATGCAAAAGGATAATGTGAACTTCTTCTCCAAGCACTTTCTACAGGAGCTTCGTCTCCAAACTTATAATCATCACTATAAGCACTGTCAACTCCTCCTCTTGCGAATCCTGTATCTATTGGGCTTAAAAGATTTCCATTTTTATCTACAGGAATAAAATTAAATATATCTGGATTTTTGAATTTATTTCTATATACAATTTTTTTGTCTGCTTCCCTTACTATTCCTTTACTTAGATCTTCCCACAATAACAAATTGTTACTTGTATAAGGTGCAGGACCATATGTATCTTCGAACCAACTTGGCTTGAGAGTGTATCCTAAACATTCCCAAGGATGACTATGAGGTCTATCAGTGTTATAAACATCTTTATATATTGATCTCCAGAATCCAGGCAAAGATAAATCATTTGGACCATATGTCAAAGCATAGTTATAACTAAATGTATTTCCAAATTTAAAATAATCATTGGCTACAAAATCTGGATTACCGACTGTTTCTAACCACCTAGCAAATTCAGGAGTAATTATTTTTGCAATCTGATAACGACTTATTTCTGTATTTCTAAATCTAGTTGGAATAAAATCAGCAATGTCTATTATATTTTCATCGTAGGATTGTTTTAAATTATTGTAAATTCTTTTTTCTAGATCAAGTAATAATTTGTCTCTGAAGTCTCCAAAACATCTCCAAATTGATCCATCATGTCCTTGTATTACAGGTCTGTTGTTGGGCCACTCGGGAAAATCATTTGTATCAAATGTTGCATGACTCATAGATGTGTTTGGCATATAGAAAACTCTATTATCTCCACGGAATACATGCGTATGAGATAATCCTGTACCACCCATTTGTTTATCGTATCCTTTTGCAGAACTTTCGTCTGTAAAGAGTGGATAAAACCAACCAAGTTTTCCCTTGTAGCCTTTTGTGGTTACTTCGTCTATACCGTATAATTTAAATGGTCCAACACTGTCTGCTGTATCACTTATATAGGTATCGTCTGCATAAATTTGTGGTTCATATTTTGGATACAAACCTAACTTTGTAGGTGTTGGTGGTACCCAACAACCGTCTGTTGATTCAAATTCATATATTTTTAATATTTCTCCACCAGTTACTTTTTTCTTCAGCTCCATAAAACCGTCTGTGCTAATAATATAGTCTTTGTCTTTACAAAGTTGCTTATCATTTAGATATACCAAAACAGCTTTTTCGTTCAAACTGCTAAAGTCTACTGGCCTTGTAAGTGCAAAAATAGTTTGAGAACTGTCTTCTATCTCTATTTCTTGCATTGTATCACCACCAAATGGGATCATATCACTGAAGTAAAAAGGATCAGCATTAGTTTTATCAGACATCATAGTCAATAAAACTTTATCAACATGTGCTTTATCAAAAGATTCAAATCCTAAATCATTTGCAGTTCTTAAAAACTCTCTTTTAAATTTTATGTACTCTTCACCTGCAAATTTAATAGCTTCGACCATGTTATATTCTTTGTCAGTAAGATTTGCAACAGCAAGATTGATAGGTCCAGAGTGTTGAACAAATTTTAATCCAAATTTAGAAACGTCACCTAAGTCACGTAGGTTACTGACTCCAGGAAACACTCCTGCAAAGTCAGGTTGATTATCAACGATACTATCTACATGGTCACTTACTTCGCCTAATGTAAATGAAATTATATTTTCATTCATAGGATTTTTTTCAAAATTTATTGGAAATTCATAAAACCCTATGTTATTTTTAGGAGTAGCACTTGTTGTTTTTATAACAACTTTTTGATCTGGTTGTAAATCAGTTAAAAATCTAATGTATGCATAAGAATTAATTCTATCAATTTCGTAATCTACATTTAAGAATTTTCTATCGTTGTCCACATAAACCTTTACAGTAAGATCATTTAAATCACCACTGTTTCTATATTGATCAATAATAAAATTGTTTGTCCTTGGTCCGCTTGTAACTTGTTTTACTACTGGTTGAATTGATTTTGTATTTGCAGTGGTCCAACCTGCAACGCTATCAAATACTTCTCTTGAACGATATTTTCTAAGCAATGCTGTGTCGGTGCTAACTGTAAATACATCTGTAAGATCTTCAAATTGATATGTGTCACTTAACAAATTGAAATCAAAAGTAATATCACCACTATTTTCAATGGTCCTATACGAAAGAGCAAATCCTAATTCTTTATCAGCAATACCTAAACCTGGCCTATAAGAAAAGACTTTGTTACCTTTAAATGTGCTTCCACTAAGAGTTGTTAAAGCAGTGCCACTGTCATTGTATAAATCAAACAATGGAGGTTGGTTGGTTTGTATTTTATCTTGCCCTGCTATCCAGCTTGTTCCGTTGTACCAGAAAATCTTACCTTTATTTTTTGTTCCGGCTGTAACAAGTATTGTTTCGTTTGTAAGTGGATTGGTATCTGTGGTTTCTTTTAATGCAATTTGTCTTACATTTTTTTGTATTATAAAGTTTACTTCATATATTTTTCCGCTAACAAAACTATCTGGATCTGCTGTAAATAAAACCCGCATTCCTGATACTAATTCTATTCCGTCAACAAAATAACCTGCTTGTCCTTCAATATCTGAAAATACATCTTTTGTAACTGTATCTATAAGATCAACACTTTGTTTTGCTTCCGTACCAAAATTGAATAATTTTAAACCAGATTCAAATTCAATAATAGGCCGTGTAGCTCTAAAATTTTGATCAATTGAAACTTCTGTATCATTTATTTTTGCAGTGGTTTCTATTACAGATTTGTGTGTCCATAAATTATTTCTTGACCACTGGTTTCTATCCTTAGAGGCTTTGTTGATTACGATGTAATCTTTTTGGTTTGAATAAGATATTGCGTCATCAAAAGGTAAAGCATCAAAATCGTTTGCATCAAACTTTGTAGCAATGTCAGAAAGATAAGATGCACTGATAACTAAATCTTCTTCTGAAATCAGTTTGATTGATTTTCCTACACCTTCTACGTACCATTTACCTGTACCATATTTTGTAGGAGTTACATTTCCAAAAAATTCTAGCTTCATGCCGTTGGATAATTCAAATCCGTTCTGCATTTTATATTGTTTTTTATCTAGTATGTCTTGTTCAACATCTATAAAAGTAGCATCTCTGATATCCTTTATAATGATTAAGCCAGTTGCTTCTATATCATTAGAATTGCAATAATAAAGTGTGTCTGGTGCTTCAAGATCAACTTCCCATACAACCTTACCAAATTCTATATTTTGATTAGTCACGCCTTCTGTGTAAAGATTGCCATCACTTGACACGTCTGCACTTGTTCTTATTGTGAATGGCATATCTACTGCATTGATATCAAATATGTAAGACTGTCCCCTGTAAAGTGTAAGCGTTGGATTACTGATTGATACTTCGTCTGAAAACAGATAACTGTCATTATCTACGTTATTTTGTTTTGTTACGTTAAATGTGCTTTGTATATCTCTTGCAGTGCCGTACACAGGAATACTGTTAGGACCTGTTGGTAGCCAATAGTATTCTCTAAAGTTGACAAACTTATCCCAAGATATATGCGGATCCCATGCATAATATTCTTGGCTTGATAATTTACTGTGATCAGTTACGTCTGCATTTCTAATTTTACAACTGTTTACATAATCTCTATAATCTTTATAAAAAGTTATGTTACCAAGGTTGTCAGTTACAGTAGCTACTGGTTCTAGTTGATATGCTTCTCTATCGTTTGAAACATCCTGTACATAATTGTCAGAGGCCTTCCAGGCTTTGGAATCTCTTCTACCAATAAAGCCGTCAACTTTTTCAACCACTCCTGGTTGCATCATTTGATCTAATGTGCTACTTAGAAACTTTTTGTTAGCTGTGGTTCTAAAATAACGAGGGAGCAGATCCGCAACATTTCTTTTAGCGTTAGGTCCAGTTTCAATTGGTTTTTCGTCTTGAGCCATTAGTAACCGTAGCCTCCGCCGCCGCCGCTAGAACCACCTCCTCCGCTGGATCCGCCACCGCCTGATGATCCACCGCCACCTGACGATCCGCCACCGCCTGATGATCCTGAACCCGATGAACCGCTTGATCCTGATCCGTATGATCCAGAAGAGCCACTGCTACCACCTGTGCTACCTGTTGTAGTGGTTGTTGCTGTAGTGGTTGTAGGAGCAGACGTGGAGGTTACAGTCAATGCTTGACTTTGTATTCCAACGTTTGAAGATGTTGTTGATTGGGTAATAACATTACCAGCCGCTTGTATTCTAGAAGCAGTAATTGAATCAATTACTTCAACATCTTGCACTTTTGCATCACTTACAAATATTTCGTCGTTTTCACTTTTAATTTCAAAAAGGCTACCAAAACTTTGTGTTCCTTGTTTTGGTACAATAATAAAGTTAACAAGATCTGGTGCAAGTGTATTCATTACATAAGTTGCTAATTCCGTAAAATGGAATGTTTCGCCAAATTCCCAATTTGTTAAAGCAAAGTATTGATTGATTGCTTGAATAATTCTAACTTTAACATCATTATCATTTACAACATTTTCAGTATTTTTTACAACCTTGAATGTTGCTTGTAAACTTTCATCTGCATTTGCACCAAATAACACTTTATACTTGACAGGATGATATATAACCTCGTCACTAATTGATTTAATCAAGTTAATGTTTTGTCCGTATTGTTGAAATAAAGCATCACTGCTAGGCGGCATTGGTTTCACAGCTAAATTACCAGCTAGGAATTTTCTGAAGTTTACATCATATGTTCTAGTTAATAAAAATACATCAACTATATTACTAACACTAGGATCTATTCTGTTAGATTCATCTGCACTATGAACGTAATGAAACTTAAGATTATCTCTGCCAATTTCAGCAAGGTAATCACTTGACAAACTTAATGCTCCGCCAGACAAAACTTTAAAGTTATTTTGATCCACTATGTAAAATATTTGTGGGTCAGTCGTGTATTGTGAATAAGCACCAATGGCTGTTTCTGTAGATTTGACAAGTATTTCAGAACCCTTATTATAATAGTTGTAGATACTGAAGCCTTGATTTGTTAATTCTTTTTTAAAAAATACGTATTTTGTTTCTGTATTAGTCACAGGATCTACTACAATATCAAATATATCTGGATCATCTACAGAACCATCGTCATTAAGATCAAAGAAGCTGACTTCAACTTTTTTACTATTAATATATCCGTCTGCGTTCCTGTATTCTTTTACAATTTCCCAATCAATGTCGTTATTAAAATTTTCCAAAGAATCAGGTTTTGTATTAAAATTCATAATGCCAACTTTGTCTTTGACTAATTGTCCTGTTGCAGAATCATATATTTTGTTTTGACTATCATAATAAAAAGTAAGTTCTGCATCACTTTCAAATATATAACGTAATCCTCGATTTGTTATTGTATATTTTTCTCCGTCTGTTTCAAACAATATAATCCAACTAGCATCAAGTTGGTTGTTTGTAACATCTCCTGTTTTACCGTTACTGAAGACATCAACAGTGTTCAAATTTTCATTTATAATTACACGCCATATTCTATTAATCTGATCATAACGTAAACCAAATGTTTTGAAGGCAAATACTTGATCAATAATTTGTTGCCTAATATCCGCGGTAATGTCTTTTACTAATTTTGGTTTTACTTCTTCTAACACACTGTCTGCAGGAAGTATTTCATTAAACACAATTGGACCTTCACCTGTTGTAGAATCTTCGCTTGTACCAGAACCTGTTACACTTATTACTTTTACCCATTTGTAAGTACTTGCACCTTTGGCTGTTGCATCATTTGTAAGTTGTCCATTTCCTATAAAGAACTGTCCTGCAGGTGGTTTAAATTTAAGAAGTGCTCCGGCTTCTACGTACTTCAAAGAACCTCCAGTAAATGCTCCTACCTGATAAGGTGTGTCACTGATGTTTTGTAGCAAACCAGTTGACCTGTTAGTTGACTTTGTGCTTTGTTTCCATCTTGCATTAAGATCACTAACAATAATTTTTGCATAATTGCTAAAGTAAAAATTGCTAATAGCTCTACTTTGTATAACAGGAAGGATTTGATTTTCTATGGCTCCTTCAATATCTGTTTGCGTAGCAAATGAAAAGTTTTGTTTTGCTGTATAACTTTCTCTATATAAAACTCCATCAGATCCATACAAGTTTGTGCTACTGTATTTTCCTGTTACGTCTTTTAAATCAAAGTATCTACTAATACCACTTGCAATTCTATTTGAAGATTTTACTTTTATAATTTCCTGACTAGACGTTAAAGGTGCTATCTGATAATCTTCCGCAGTAATCATTCTATTTTGTGTGTAATATGTTTGCGGAGCATTTGTTCTAATACTAGGAGTTGATTCAGATCTACTTGCATTTGTAACAGCATCTTTCAACTCTAATCCCATAGTAAGAGTTTCAAGTGTTCCTTCTCTGCTTGTATAGTCTATAGATAATTTAATATCAGTTAGTTCCTCTGGTTTAAGATTCATTGCTCTGTTGGCACTTACACGATAAAATGATCTAAAGTTTCCGTTAGGTATGTTTCCAAATGTGCCATCTGCAAACACTAAACTTATTTCGTCATTTTTTCTTGTTTGCACAACATAAAAATCACGAACGCCTTTGTTCAAGCTATTGTATATTGCATTGTTGCCTTCTATAGCATCAACCTTTGTCCAAATTTTAGAAATATTTCCTACAGAGTCTAACGCATATAACCATACATCAGAATCATTAATGTTTTCTGCTTCAATGTTGACTCTTTGATTTGCGGAAGGATTGTTTAAACTAAAATCTCCGTTTTGTAAACTACCTTGCCTAAAGTGAACAAAGTAACCTGTGTTACTACTGCCATTACCTCTACCATCTTCTCTGTATAAAAATGAGAGTTGATTGCCAGGTAATGGAATTTCCTCTTCGATTATATTTTTATCTAGGTTTATGTCTGTAGATACAACTTCAAATTGTGTTGGTACTCCGTTGACACCTTTACTGAAACTGAATACAGGAACGTTTGAAGTTCTTTGATTAAATCTATAAGTTTGATTTAATACTCCGTTTAGTGTAGCAGTTTTTCCTGGACGTCCTACAATATTGTTATCTGGAAGGGCCGCATTTAAAATTCTTCTAAACTGTTCTGCCCAATTAGAATTTGATGGATCATTCCAGGATACTGTTTGGTCTGCTAAATTTGTGCCATTGCTATCTACAAGAGATTGAGTTGTGCTAATTGATTCAAATTTAAGTAAGCCGTTGGCGGCTTGATTACGTTTTGCATTGTACGATAGTAATCGTGCAAGACGTAAAACTGATTCTCTTCTTTCTGCTAATTCTAAGTAGTTTTCTCTTGCATTAAGATCAACTCTATATGAAATATTTTGCCCTAAAAAAGCAATCATATCTATAATTGCAAGATATTCTGAAGTATTAATGTAATCATTGAAATCTTCAGGATAATTTCTTCTGAGGTAATTGATCATTGCACGTCTTAACGTGTCAAAATCATAGCTTTGGAACTCTGCATTCCTAAAACTTTGATAGATCTTAGACCAATCTTCTGCTAATAATAATCTGTTTTGTCTGTCAGTAGATGACATAATTTATCCTTTAACTAAACTAACAGTATTTATGATTTTAAATTATACTAGCAGTTAATTCTATCACAAAATACCAATTTCTTTATCAAACTTTAATTGGAGATTTTCGCTGATATTATACTGTAGATATGTAAGTGTACACTCTATTTGTATACCGTGTTCGTATTCGTTTACTTTGACGTCTGTAGCCGCTGTTCTAGGATCAAAGTTTACAATATTTGTTACATTAGCAGTAATGGCATCTCGCAATTCAACAGTCAATGGTTCAAACAAAGCGTCCCAAATAATACAACCAAATGTTGGATCGCTTAATTTTTCTCCCTGTCTAATATTAAAGTGATTGATCAAATCTTGTTTTATCAATGCAAGATCAAACAATTGAAACGTAGTGCTTTCAGGATTGACAGTTGAGAATCCTCTGTACGAGCGTTGTGCAACAGGAGGTTTTGCTTCTTTCCTTGCTTTTATTGAAACTTCTTTATATAAATTATCTGCCATATCAATATTTATCCTGCTGGTCCTTCAGCAAAAACTGTGGATGCACCATCTGTCATTTGCCCTTGGTCTGTTGAATCTGTAACTCTTGCAGTAGCTAATCCAACTGTAAACACTGTTGTATCTCCAACATTAACTTGTGCAGTATGAGAAGCACATTCTTCGGCATCTTCTATTTCATGGCTTACTGTTGGATCTGTTTTTCTAGCCACCAACAGTCCTTCAGCAAACACTGTAGATTGGGATGGTGTAGCTAGAGTAGTTGTGCTATCACATCCGTGTCCTGTGTCTAACGGATCAGTTTCTCTGCATACTTCTAGTGCCATTACTGTACCTGCGACTTTCCAGCACCTATGTCAATAGGTTCTGTTTTAGTTAAACTTGCAAGAGGAATAAGTTCACCGGCAATAATTTGATTGTAGAAACCTTTTCCTAATCCTATTCTGTCGTTTGTATTAGTACCTCCGGCATCTGCGTATCCAACTGCTTTTTTAAATTGTGTACCTAACGAACCAAAATTAAAATCTGTCCAGGTTATTTTTTTACTTTTCAAATATGCTACAGCAATTTTTGTTGCAATTTCTGGATCATTCGCTGTGTCAGGATTGTTGTAAATATCTATACCTGCAAGTTTTCCGTATTTCTTGTAATTAAAAGTTCCGGTAATCTGTATTAGTCCCCTACCTCTATATCTATACCCATCGCCTGTTTCAGGACCACCATTATCCATTCTGTTTCCGTATACTGAATTTGCAATAGCTGGCGGTCCTGCGGCAACAAGTGCTTCTGCTTTTCTTTTGCCTGCCGCGCCACCAAATCTATTTGGCCATACACGCTGTAGGGTTGACACCCTGTAATTCATATTTTCGGATCTTGGTTCAAAGTTACATTCTTTTTGCACTTGGGCAAGTGCCATTGCTAGTGCTTGTGCATTACCTGGTGTTGCACCTGCTGGTAGATCCGCAGGATTGGCAGATTGTAAACAAGTTGCAGGATCTAATCCAAGTCCTTTGATTAACTGATCCAACATGTATCTTTTCATATCAGTAACTGGTACTGGATCCGCAGGTTGGTTACCAGATGTGTTATCTGTGTTTTTAGATGACACCTTGTTGATGTCAAAATCTTCTTTTACTCTTTGGCCTTCAGCATTAGTGATATATGGATCCTGTGCATTATATATTCCTGATGTTTCAGTGTAATCAGGTATGTCACTATCCTTGTCTAGTAAAGGTGATTGTGTTCTGACTTCAGGAGATGGAGATTTAATTGCCGCTGTTGCACTTGGAAAATGTCCTGCTGGATTGAAGTTTTCGTGTCCTTCCCAAGGTTCGTGTTTCGGTATACGTCTTGGACGGGAAGCCTCTTGTGCCACCAAGGCTCTATTTGCATCTGCTGTTACTTTTAATCCATCTATAGGATTACCATCTTTATCTAATATTTGATCTGAATCGTCTACAGCCTGGTCTGTAGCTGACTTTGTAAATGTATCGCCAATTGCATCTGCTGTGTCGGAAGCTCCTGCTGTAAAAGCCGCAGTGTTCATATGTATCTGTGAAGCAGTTTCTTTGTGAACCACTCCAGATAATACTGATGTATTTCTTGCTGAATCTATTTTTGTGTCAGTTCCACTTTTAATTTGTGTGTTTGCTCCACTTGTAAATTTATTATCACCAGTAGTGTTTAGATTAAAAGCACCGTTTACGGTTTGTCTTACGGTGCCTACAACTTTACTATGTAGGTTGGCATTTATTGCAATATGTCCATCTTGATTTACTTGTAGGTTATAATCTCCAAGTATTGTAGAACGCTGTGTGCCTTTTATTTGGATATCTTCGTCTCCACCTACTGCAACAACGTGATTATCACCTGTCCATTCATTTTTGTTTGAACCAACAAATGTTGTTTCATTTTTTCCTGTTTTTACATCTCTGTCATTGTTGACATTAAGTTTGTAATTTCTTCCAGCTGTAATGTGTATGTCTTTTCCTGACTCGATGTTTATATCTCTATCAGCTTTTATGTTTAAATCTGTTTCAGTTCTAAAGTTTATACTATCTTTTGCATATACATCTATTTTACCATTTGAAGTTAATTCTACCCAAGCAGTTCCTCTACCATTACCTATGTAGATTAAATCTTCAGAGTTGTGTAATAGAATTTGATGTCCAGTCCTTGTTCTTATTCTTGTAAGTTCATTGAAAGGATATTCTTGATTTACCCTATTTAATTCGTTAGGATTTGTACCTATGTCCCTGTAATTAGACGGAGATTCAAAAGGAGGTTCCTCTCTAAACACTTCAGGGTCTCCATCATCCATAACAATACTTGAACCACCTAATCTACTTCTGTGTAATTGAACTGATTCTCCGGCAGGACCATAAGTTCCTTTAGGTGCGCCATCTCTTTTGTCTAGTGGTCCGGGAGTATTCCAACCATATACTGTATTAGGAATGTCACGTCTTGCACTGCTAGACGTAAGTCCTCTAATTTTATCTTCTAATAATCCTTGTGTTGCTAACTTGTTTGTAAAATTCGGATTGTAAGGATGTTCAAAATCACTTGGATTTGCAGAAGTGGCTTTGCTAACTTTTTTATTATATTCCCCAACTGGTAGTTCCATACCTTTATAATCTTTAGGGACTGTTTCTTGTTTAATTCTTGAAGCGTCTTTTGTTGCCCTACCATCGGGTACCATGTAATTCATGTACTCATCTTGAATACAACCTATCCAGTAACATTGATTTGCTTGACCTTCGGCAAATATTACTAAAACTTTTGTTCCAGGATCAGGTGGTACTGCCCAAAAACCATAGCTTTGTTGGCTATCTTGATAAGTGTGATTTTGTCCGTTGCTTTGCACATTGTTTACACCATAAAAAGGAGTGCAGTATCTTGCATTAAAAAGCTGTCCTGGTTGTGATTCATCATTTCCGCTAATGATATCACTTAAAAGTTGAACTTGTAATGTTCCCATTCTTCTCGGATCAAGATGGCTTACTACCTTGGCAACAAACGGACCAGGTGGCATAGTCTTCTGCGGTACTCCTGATGTTCTTTTAATTTGTGCCATTAA